>OIWM01000285.1_pt1 | contig 64417 bp, 60 predicted proteins | sample 1587451 | NCBI WGS metagenome assembly OIWM01 (sample SAMEA3888907, study PRJEB22519) | human gut metagenome | biome: human gut; feature: human-associated habitat; material: faeces | place: Denmark | collected 2011 | reverse complement strand
ATATCGCCTACATAGGGGGGCTTTTTGTGCTGTCCGCACAAACCGGAGCGGTTCATAACGCAAGGCGGGAGTTTTGTTATATATGCGTTTTGTGCTTATTTCAGGTTGGCGAGCGGGGTCAAGGCGAGGTAATCCTCCAGAGGAGCGTCGTTCATCACAAGCTCAATGATCTGACGGCCAAGCGGATCAAGGTCGTCGGTCATGAACTGCTTGAGCTGCTCCTTGAAGAAGTCAGTCAGGATCTTCGCGCCGGCGTCGTAGCCCTCGAAGCCCAGCTTAGACTGGAGCTCAGGACGCAGGAAAGTCTGACGGACATACTGACCGTCGATCTTCATCTCGTCGAGCGAGTAGCCGAAGATCGGGCAGCGGGCCGGGACAAGGTGCTTCATTCTGATGGTGCCGCCGTGGCGCGCAAGGTACTCACGGGTGATCCATTCGCCCATGAAGCCGACCTGATATGCGCCGATGTGCTGGTTCGGGATGAGGATGTTCAGCGTGTTCGGGCAGGCAAGCATCTGATGGAGCAGCATATTGGCCTGAGTGACCTTCTTGCCGGTGGAGAACGGCCAGTAGGAGCCGACGCCTTCAGCCTTCAGGCCGCTGCCGGCATTGGTATCGGCGATGGAGGGGTTCTTGAAGCCGCGCGGCGCGATGAGACGCCAGAGCCACGCGATAGAGGTCGGGACTACCTGCACCATGCCCATGACGCCGTAGTTCGGAGCCATGACCGTGGACGGCGGCATACGTACGCCGAAGGAGCGGACATTGACTTCCTGCGGCTCATTGCCGGGGACGATGTTCTCGATCATATTGCGCGGGATAATGACGCGTGGGTTGGTGCAGGGCTTGCCGTCAGACTCGGGGACATGCTCCCAGATAAGGCAGGTCGCGCCGGGGACGGCGTCCATATTGAAGAACTCAAGCGGCTCTGACGGGTGGATGCTTATGCGCTCATACTCCGGGCTGTTGCCGTAGTAGTTATCGCCGTCCATGCGCAGGAACCAGCCGTCCTCCGCGTCTGCAATGACGAGGTGGCCGGAGTTGTTCTGCATATCCTTGTGGGCAAGGATCATATCGTCGGCGATCGGGTGGATCTTACAGGTCTCGCCGAGGGACAGGTAATACTTTTCGCCGCTGACGGTGTGGATACCCATGAGCAGGCGGTTATCCTCCTCGCGGTGGATCTCTTCGAGCATCTCGCTCTTGCCGCCGCCGGAAGCGCCCTCATGCATGAAGACGGTCTCCATCTCATACGGGGATTCGAGCCTTGCGGCGGAAGCGTGGTTGGTTATCCAGCCTTCGTTCTCGCCGATATCGAGAAGCATGGAGAACACGCCCTTCTTCGCGGAGGGGCCGGGATAGAGGTTATATGCAAAGACCTCGTGCAGGTTCTCGCTGCGCTGATGGACAACGACCTGCTTGCCGTTGAAGTGGGTGTGACGGAACGGCGGCGCGACATAGATGATGGCGCGTGGAGTGAAGCCGTCCTCAACATCGTTGATGCTGACAAAGCCCTGCATATTCGCAAGGGACAGCGCAAAGAACGCGGCGTTCATCGGGCAGATCATAAGGCTGTCATAGCCGTAATACCTTCCGCCTGCGTGGAACGGCAGCATTATAAGGCGCTGGGAGCCGAGCCAATCCATAGTCTCCTTGCGGAGCTTGGAGAACTTATAGCCGTAGACGTCGGCAAAACGCGGTTTGTCGGTAGGCAGATCGTCGCCGATGCGCATGCAGTCGGGGTCGCGGCGGCGCATATAGTCCTCCATGAAGTTGACGGCAGTGCCGTTCTTGCAGCGGACGACCTCGGCCTCCTTGACAAGACCCTTGCCGTCGATGCTGTAGCACACGTCAAACTTGGAGGAATGCGTGGGGCCGTAGCACATCTCGATGAGCTGCTCCTTGGTCTCGGGATAGCAGAGGCAGTTGGAATTTTTCAGCGTCTCCATGAGATCCTTGGGCAGAACGAACTTTGCCAAATAAGCGTCTGTATACATTGTTCGAACCTCTTTTCTGATTTATAGCTCAATGAGCCTGATCCACAAAAAACATAGACCCACTTTATTGTTAATATATTACCACTCTCTGCGTGATTCTTCAATTCTTAAATGTAATGAATTTGGTATTTTCCCCGTCAAGAAAACGCGGCTCGATATGTGTATTTTTAACAATTGCGCATTTTTAATCAAGTAGATCACTAACAAATGTGCCTTGCATGATGCGCGCCGATAGTGTAAACTGAGACACGGAGGGGACGGCAATGAGAAATTTCAGGCTCACTCTCTGCTATGACGGCAGCCGTTACAGCGGCTGGCAGAAGCAGGGCAACACGGGCAACACCATACAGGAAAAGATAGAAGCGCTGCTGACTCGGCTGCTCGGTCAGCCGGTGGAGATTGCCGGCTGCGGCAGGACGGACGCGGGCGTTCACGCAAGGCGGCAGGTCTGCTCATTCCGGGCAGAGACGGACATGGGCTGTGCGGAGCTTCTCGCGCGGTTGCGGCAGTACCTGCCGGAGGACATCGGCGCGCTCTCGCTTGAGGAAGCGCCGCCGCGGTTTCATGCGCGGCTTTCCTGCACGGAGAAGGGCTACCTCTACCGTATATGGAACAGTGACGCGCCGAACGTGTTCGAGCGGAAATACGTCTACCGTTATCCCGGCGTGCTCGATACGGACGCGATGCGCCGTGCAGCGCAGGCGCTCATTGGGGAGCACGATTTCACGGCCTTCTGCTCGAACCGGCACATGAAGAAGTCCGCGGTGAGGACGCTCAGAAGCATAGAAATAGACCGGCATGGCGATGAGCTGCGCATCCTGCTGACGGGAAACGGCTTTCTATATAATATGGTACGCATCATCGTCGGGACACTTATCGAGGCCGGGCGCGGCGAGTGCGATGCGGAAAACGTCGCCGCGGCGCTGCAAAGCCGCGACAGGAAAAATGCAGGCTTCACCGCCCCGGCGCAGGGGCTGTGCCTGTGGGACGTGCGGTACTGACAGTCAAAAAACCTCTTTTGCCAGCTAAGGCAAAAGAGGTTTTTTGACGTTATATATCTGGGACATTATTCTCCAATCACAACGACGGAGCACTTTCTCTCGCGGGGGCGCGTGCGGTCGAAATCGACAAAGTAGACATACCCCGTTGTGCCGACGCCGAGCTTGCCGTCCGTGACCTCAAAGGTCTGGCTCGAGCCGATCACCGTCGCCTTGAGGTGAGCGTCCCCGTTATACAGGTCGCTGATATCGTCATCCGGCAGATAATCCGCCGCATTCGGCCATGTCCGCACTATCCTGAAATGCTCGGGGCCGGGGTAGCGGAACTGGCTTGCGTCCGTATGATCGGGGATGATCTTTTTCAGCACATCGTTCAGGTCTGCCTGAAGAAACTCGTCCCCCTCGGGGGTGATGTCATGGACGAACTCTTCGAAGAACACGCCGCAGGTAGTGTGCGGGGAAATGACCACGCATATTCCCTCTTTGATGCCGCTGTTCTCTATCGCCGCCCTGACCTGCGGCGTCACGTTTATGTAGGAGGGCGTGCCCCCGTGCGACTGTAATTTAAGATGCTCTTTGTATACGCTCATGTTCAGTCTCCCTGCTGTTCTCTGTCCTTTACTGCCTGTGCCATTGCTCTGGCCATCTCCATCACTCTCAGGCACGGATCCGGTGCCTTCAGTATGCATGAATCTGAAAAAGTTAGCAACATAGAGCTGGAACAGCTCTGACTTTTTCTGCTTTTTTGCTCGTTTTTTCAACAGCTGCGTAAATTATGCTGTTCTGGCTTGATCTAATGCACTGTTCTGCTTTCTTTGGCAAGCGCAAGCGGGAGGAATGATCCTCCCGCTTTACCTTTTATTCTTCTATTACTCCCCACTCCGGGACATGAACCGTTATCTGCTCTTCGGAGGACTTCTTTGCCGCGAGGGAATAGGCCAGTGCAGAGATGCCGTCGCTCAGCGGAGTCTCGATTGGCTTGCCGTTCTTGAGGCAGTCCTGGAATGCCTCATGCGCATAGTATATGACGTCGCCGGTCGCGTGGTCATACGAATCGTTGAAGCGGAGGGTCTCCGCATAGGGCATATCCTCGGTCTTCCAAGTGAGGTCGGTAAACTCAAACATACCCTCCCCGGTGAGGAAGATAGAGCCCTTGTCGCCGATATACGCGCGCGAGCAGCGCGGAATATCGCAGGCCCATGAGGCGGCAATCGTCGCTATGGCGCCGTTTTTGAGGCGCGCGCTGATGGAGGTGTGGTTATCGAAACGCGGCACGGATTCAAGCGTTCCGGTGTAGTTGCAGCTTATCGTCTCAAACGATCCGGCCATTGCGGTAATGAGCTTCCAGTCATGTGAAACGGACTCGATGGTCATGCCGCAGGCAAGGTTGGGATCCGTGCGCCATGAGGCCGTCATGTTCTTCGCATGGAAGCCGAAGCCGGGGCTGAGACGCGAGAACGCAATATTCACGGGACGGCCGAACATACCGGTGCGCACGAGTTCGAGCATCTTTCTGTATGCGGGGCGGTAATAGTGGGCAAAGCCGATCATTATCTTCGCATCGTATTCATCCGCCATGTGCTTTATCTTCATCGCGTCTTCCCATGTGGCGCTCACGGGCTTTTCCATGGAGGATATGGCAGGCGTATTGAGATAGCTGTGGCAGGTCGAATCAAAGCCGATCATCGCCAGATCGTCAGAGACTTTGAGATTGATATTGTATGCCGCTTCCTAGCGGAGACGACGATCACAACTATACGCCGTTGGATAATTGTGATGTCAAGACAATGGTGCTTGAGGATATAATCCGTACTTGCGAGGAACTGGGCGTGACCTGGTATGAGATCGCTGCAACGCAGATAATCCTGTCTTACAGCTTTGTGCCGGACTGCTTGCCTATATACTCCTCGATCATGTATGAATATTTCAGCATGAACTGCGTGTTGAAATCATCCAGGTCAATGCCGGTCATCGCCGCGATCTTCTGTTTGCGGTAGGAAAGCGTGTTGCGGTGCAGGAACATTTCTGTAGCTGTCGCGGCACTGTTGAACCCGTTCCTTGCAAGACATCCTAGAGTTTCGTACAGTTGGCTGCCGTTCTGCTTATCGTACTCCATGAGCTGGAGAAGCGCAGGGTGGCAGTAAAACCCGACCTTGCGGCTTTGCGCCACATTGTTTATAAGGTCGTAGAGCGCCACATTTTTGTATTCATACAGGTTCTCCGGCAGGTTCAGCAGGCCATTCAATTCTATGGCTTTCACCGCCTGCTCATAGTAATACCTCATAGACGTCACGGTAGAAAACGGGTTGCTCACACCGCAGATAAGGTGCTCATGCTCGCACAGTGACAGGAGCTTGCTCATATCCTCCTCCGCAAGCGCAGGGGCATCATCCGAAAGGCCGAAGAGAATGACCATCATCTTGTTGTAATATACGTATCTCTCGCGCGGGAACATTTGCCGCAGCGTGCGCGGCATATCATCCTTGACATAGTTTGTCCCCTGGAAGAACCGCGGCTTCACCGCCGCGATGCACATGCGGCTCGGGAATTTCATTTCCCCGGCGTATATACGCGCGTTTATCTGCTCCGACGGTATCCCGCGGAAAATGTCAATAAGCAGATTATCATATAGACCGTTCTTCACGCTGTCCGCATTTATGTTTTTCAGCATGAACTCTGTCGCGGCGTAGCTAATGTACGACAGCACATCCCCGCAGTACGTGCTGAAGTTCTCTTCTTTCTGAAGCATGAACACATATCCGTAAAGCTCTCCGTTAATACGTATCCGCTTGGCAAGGTAATAGAGCTGATTATCCTTGCAGTGGCGCAGCAGCGGGCCGTCGTTCTGCTCGTCGCCATGCTGCGCGCTCACATTATATATGTGCTTTATAAAAAACGGCGGGCAGAAGCCACGCTCTATGCTCTCTATCCAGAGCGAGTCGTTGAGCGTGAACGGATGCGAGTGCGTGATAATCTTGCCGCTCATGTCGATTATGGTGATGTTTATGTTCAGTTCCTTCGCCATCGCATCCACGATTGCGTCCAGCCCCTTGCCATACATGATCATTTCCATCATGCGCATCCGCAGGCTCTGGGACTTGTATTCATGGCGCAGCAGCTCCTCGGCAGCCGCCACCGCATCAGGCAGTTCATCCGGTTTGAACTCCGCCCAGCTGCACTGAGCCGCATTGAGTTTGTCGGAACTGTCTCCGCTCCACAAAAGGTATTCTCCAAGCGCGCCGGTGTTCACGCCGCACAAATCATCAGACCACGTCAACGCATCTTCACCGGGTACTTTCCCGGCATCCGCCTTATCAATATAATACACATTGCCGTCTTTCACAATTTGCTTTGACAAAACGGTATATTTCTCAGCCAATTCACTCAGCAATTCAGAAAATTTCATATTGTCACCTCGTTAACTATATTATGCCCTGCGCACAAAGATTTCAAGAACTTTTTGTGTTTCAGGTTTGTCGCACAATATTGCAGCATCGTTTGTGCGGCGCGCACATTTACAGATCGGCCTCCTGATGATATTTTTTTAACAGTAAGCAGTACAAAACAAAAAAGCGAAATTTCAGGAGGTAAACATGAAATACGAAAAGCTTTTTGAAAAAGGTAAGATCGGCAAGCTCACGCTGAAGAACCGCATAGTCATGACACCGATGGGCACCGGTTTTGCCGCAGCATCCGGCGAAGCATCCGAGGAGATCACCAAGTTCTACGAGGAACGCGCAAAGGGCGGCGTCGGCCTCATCATCTGCGAGGTGTGCCGTGTCGATGAGCTGTCCGGCATTGCTCAGCCCTGCCAGCTCCGCGCGACCGACATGAACGTCATCCCGAGCTTCACCCGTATGGTCGACAGGATCCACGCATACGACACAAAGGTATTCATGCAGCTGCACCATCCCGGCAACGAGGCCTTCCCCATCACGCTGCACGGTAATCCCGTCATCGGCCCGTCTCCCGTGATGTGCAAGACCGTCGGCGTTGTTCCGAAGGAAATGACCACCGCCGAGGTCGAGGCTATGGTTAAGAACTATGTCAAGGCCGCTGTCATCGCAAAGACCGCCGGCTTCGACGGCGTCGAGATTCACGCGGCGCACGGCTACCTCGTCAACCAGTTCATGAGTCCGCACACCAACCACCGCACCGACAAGTACGGCGGAGACTTCTTCAACAGGATGCGCTTCATTTCCGAGATCATCATCAGCATCCGCTTTGCCTGCGGCGCTGACTTCCCCATTTCCGTGCGTATGAACGGCACTGACTTCTGGGATGATGGCAACGATGAGAAGGAATGCCAGCACATCGCCCGCTATCTCGAGTCCCTCGGCGTTGCATCCCTCAATGTCTCCAGCGGCTCCTATGAGTCCGGCTGGTCGATCATCGAGCCCTACCCCTATCAGGAAGGCTGGAAGAAGCATCTTGCAAAGGGCATCAAGGAATGCGTACATATCCCCGTCATCGCCGTCAATACCGTCAAGCACCCGGCTCATGCTGAGGCTATGCTTGAAGAGGGCGTGTCCGACTTCGTCGGCGTTGCGCGCGGCAACCTCTGCGATCCGGAATTCGGCAACAAGGCAAAGCGCGGTGACGATGCTCGTGTGCGCAAGTGCATCGGCTGCATGAACTGCTTCAAGCAGGCTGGCCTCGGTCGCGCGATAGAGTGCGCAGTCAACCCCGTGCTCGGCCGCGAGACCTACCGCGGAGACGACAAGCTCATCAAGAACGGCGACGGCAGGACCGTTGCAGTCATCGGTGCAGGCCCCTCCGGTCTGCAGGCCGCCATTACTCTTGCAAAGCGCGGCTTCAAGGTCGTTGTGCTTGAAAAGTCCGACCGCATCGGCGGTAACATGAACCTTGCTGCTGTTCCTCCCTGCAAGGGGCTTATCAGCGAGTTCATCGAAACTCTCGGTATTGAGGCCGCAGACCTCGGCATTGATATCCGTCTCAACACTCCCGGCACCGTCGAGGCTGCAAAGGCAGTCGGCGCAGTCGGCGTGGTCATCGCGGCAGGCGGCATCGATATAATCCCGCAGGTCGACGGCATTGACAAGGCATACACCTACAGACAGGTCCTCAAGAACGAGGTCGAGCTCAAGGGCAAGAAGATCGCCGTTATCGGCGGCGGCCTCACCGGTCTTGAGACCGCGGAATACCTCAGTGATTTTGACAATGAGGTCTCCGTTATAGAGATGGCTCCCGCTGTCGGCACCGCAATGTACCGCAGTGTTACCGACGCAGTTGTCGGCCACATCACCAAGAACGGCGGCCATATAATGACCGGCACGATGTTCAAGGCCGTCGGCGACGGATTCGTCACTCTCAACAGCCTTGCGACCGGTTATGATACCGACGCTCTCTTTGACGCATGTGTTATCGCAATGGGCGTAAAGCCCAACGATGCGATCGTGGCCGAGTTTGAAGCCGCATTTGATAAGGTCGCAGTTGTCGGCGATACAGTTGAGCCCGGCAACATCGCAGACGCGACCCACTCCGGTCTCAACAAAGCGTTCGTATTTTAAGTGCTGGTGCAGCAGGAAAGGAGTATCACAATGAAAGAATTCAAGGATAAAGTCATAGTTGTCACCGGCGGTGCGCGCGGCATAGGCAAGGCCATTGCCGTCGAAGGCGCAAAGCGCGGCATGAACGTCGTCCTCAACGACATAGACCCTCTGGTCTGCGAGACCGCAAAGGAGATCGAAGCAATGGGCGTGAAGTGCGTCGCCCAGAACGCCGATATCTCCATCTACGAGAACATCGAAGCTCTTCTCAAGCTCACTCTTGATACTTTCGGCCATGTCGACATTCTCGTCAACAACGCCGGCTGCGCCGTCTCCGGTGCGATCTGGAAGTTGCCCAAGCGCGATATTGACTGGATAACCGAGCTCAACTTCCTCAGCCATCTCTACGGCATGAAGATATTCCTGCCGCAGATGATCGCTCAGGGCACTCCCTGCGAGATCGTCAACGTCGAATCCACCGCCGGTCTTATGACCTCCGGCAAGGCAACGATGTACCACGCGACGAAGGCCGCCGGTGTTGCGACCTCCGAGAGCGTATACATCGCGATGAAAGAGAACAACTACCCCATCAATGTCCACTGCCTCGTTCCCGCGTATGTCAAGACCACCATCCACCTTGCCGACCTGCACCGCCCCGAGCGCTTTGCCATCAACGACGATCCTTACTATACCAGCGAGGAGTACAAGGCCGGTCAGCTCCGCGGTACGCGCGGCGTCATGAGCGGCATCCCCGATTGGTATGTCGGCGAGTGCGTCTTCACCGCCATTGAGGATGAGAAGTTCTATATCTTCACTCACCCCGAGTCTCAGGTCGTTGCACAGCCGCGCGTCCAGCGCCTTGCATCCGGCATCAATCCCAAGACCTGATCGAACAGCATAAATCAAAGTGCCGCGTAAAAGCGGCACTTTGATAAAACATGAAATTCATATTCAGAAAGGCGGTAAATCTATGTTCACAAACTACGAAAACGCTAAAGTAGTCATCACCGGCGGCGCCAACGGCATCGGCAAGACCCTCGCTCTCGGCTTTGCCAAGCGCGGTTCCGATGTTGCGATAATAGACATCCACGGCGATGAGGCCGAAGCCGTCGCAAAAGAGATACGCGGCATGGGCCGTAAGTCCTTCGCAATGCAGGCTGACGTTTCCGTCCTTGACGAGTGCAAAGCGATCCTTGATAAGACGATGGCCGAGTTCGGCCGCTGCGATGTGCTCGTAAATAACGCGGGCGTCTCCGCGCTCTCCGATGTTGAGCATATCCCGGAGAAAGACATACGCTGGGTCTATGAGACTAACGTATACTCGCACTGGTTTATGATGCAGAACTTTCTCCCGCAGATGCGCAGCCAGAAATCACACTGCCAGATAATCAACGTCTGCTCCATAGCCGGCCTCATTTCCATGAACGGCGCTCCCGCGTATTTCAGCTCCAAGCATGCCGCGGTCGCACTCTCCGAGTGCGTGTATAAGCAGCTCAAGGCCGACAAGGCCGATATAGATGTGTCCATCTTCTGCCCCGGCTATATAAACACCGAGATGCACCTGACCGACCGCCATCGTCCCGAGCGCTTCGCCATCCATGACGATGAGCCGTATTACCACACCGAGGAGTACGCAAAGTTTGTCGCGTTCAACAAGTATCTGCTTGAAAACGGCGCTGATGTAAATGTGGCTGTGGAGACGATCTTCAAAGCACTTGAGAAGGAGCAGTTCTATATTCTCGATACGCCGAAGTATGAGCGCCTGCTCTGCGAGCAGGGCGTCTTTGAAGCGGAGAAGATCCGTCCAGTCGACTATTACACACTGAACTGAATATCAAAATCTGAATAAACACGAGGAGAATTTACAATGGAAGAAAAAATCGGCAAGAAATTTTTGCTCTATTTCCGCCTCGCGCTTCTCTGCTGGATCCTCATTGCAAACGCGATCCTGCACATCATCGGTTTTTCCTACGGCTGGCTGATCTTCATCAGCAACATCATGCTCTTCACCCTTGAGGGCGATGTCAAGGAGCGCTTTCTCACCGTTGAGATAGGCGGCCTTGTCGGACTCGTGCTCACTGTGCTCGCAATGCTCGCCATCTCCGCCCTGACTCCGATCGTCGGCGATCTCTTTGGTCTGCTTATCCCGCTCGCCGCTGTTCTCGCACTGCTCATCCTCGGCCACCCCTATGCCCCCAAGGTGCTCAACAATGTCGGCTTTGCATATCTCACCTGCGCCTGCATAGATACCGCTTCATTTGCAAGCAACATCGGGCTGTTCATCCTCGTCTTCGTCGTCGGCTCGCTGGTGTTCAACGGCGTGTGCGTTCTGCTCATGAAGCCGATGAAGGCGCTCGCCGTCAAGAGTGTGACGAAAGCCGCAAGCAACGCATAAAGCAAATTTCACAGCATTGTTATATTTCGTAACAGGCAGCCGCCGCAAGCGGCTGCCTATTGCTGTTTTGGGGATAAACTTAGATATCTACACCCATGCACTCGATAAAAACAAAAAAGCCGCCAGCGACAAGTTGCATAATGCGCTGGAGATATAAGGATACCCCCACGGCTCACCTGAGCCGTGGGGGTATCCTTATGCACCCGCTATACTTTGTTCCTGCGCACTCCAAAGCGCACCGCGCACATATCAGTCATTACATACAGCTAGCATACCACTGAGCATATCGCTCCCGGAGCTGCTGCCGATGCTGAGCAGCCGCGCGATGCTGTCCGCGTCCTCGCCGAACAGGCAGTCTTCGAGCAACTCATAATATTCGCCGCGCGCCGCCGCGCGAAGATACGCGGCACTGACAGCGTTGGTGTATTCCCCGGCATATTCCAGCACGGCTTTGCTTACCGCCGCGCAGGCCTCCGTTTTCCCGGTGCGCCGCGCGGCATACATATACCCCGCGAGCCAGTCGTCGCAGGCGGGCGTCAGTCCCCTGCCGAGGCCGAGCAGTTCCTTTACCGCCGCGGATATTTCTTCATAGCCACCGCCTGCCGCGGCAAGGAAGCCTTCAGTGCGCCGCTGCATCTCACGCCAAAGCGGACTGTCTTCCGGCGGCTGCAGCCCGCACGCGGCGTACCTGAGTTCTCCGCGTCCAGAATTTCTCAGCGCTTTTTCAAGCTCACGGAGCCGTTTTTGAGACACTCCCACAGTTTCATGCTGGCGTGTCTCTTTTTCACCGCGCAGCTCTATTTGCAGCTCACCGGTTAGCATAAGCGTTCCGTTCTCAAAGCGCAGCGGCTGATGCTCAAAACGCTTGTCATACGGAAGCTCTCCTATATCCGGCAGCGCCGCGCCGATCGGTATCTCGCCGAATCGCACGTCATGCAGCAGGAGGATATCCCACCGCTCCGTCTCAAGGTACCAGCCGCCGTGCGTCACAAGGAGTATCGTTCCGCTCCACGGGCTCTGCGCCTCGGCGCAGAACGTCTCCCCCTGACAGGTGCTTATAATGCTTTTCATGCCTCACAGCTCGTAGGCCGCAGTCTCGCGGGCTACCCCGAGCTCCTCGTTCGCGGGGACCACGGTCACGAGAACCGCAGAGCCAGCAGCCGAGACAACCCCGACCGACTCGGAAGCGCTGTTCTTCTCCTCGTCAAGCTCGATCCCCAAATGCCGCAGCTGCGAGCAGACGGCATTTCTCACAAACGCCGAGTGTTCGCCTATGCCGCCCGTGAACACGAGCTGATCCAGCCCGCCGAGTTCGGCATAGAACGCGCCGATCTGCTTTATTATGCCGCTTACAAAAGCATCGACAGCGAGCCTTGCCCGCTCGTTTCCGCTCTCCGCAGCGCTCTGGAGGTCTCTCATGTCATTACTGACGCCGGAGATACCCAGCAGACCGCCGTGCTTGCTCAGCCCGTCCTCGATTTCCTCCGCGCTCAGTCCCTCGCTCTTCAAAAACGGGATCATATAGGGGTCTGCGTCCCCGGTGCGGTTGGCATGGATGAGCCCGGACTGGAGCGAAAAGCCGAAGCTTGTGTCAACGCTCCTGCCGTCCTGTATCGCGCATACGGAGCAGCTCCCGCCCAGATGGCAGGATATCACTCGCCCGGCCTTGCCGTAGGCGCAGCTCTCCTGAGCTATGTAGCCGTGAGATGCCCCGTGATAGCCCATGCGCATCAGGCCATACTTCTCGTACCACTCGTACGGCACGCCGTAAATGCGGCGCTCGATCGGGATCGTCGTGTGAAATGCCGTCTCGAACACGCCTATCTTCGGCACGTCCGGAAGCAGGTTGTTAAACTGGCCTATCGCTTCTAAGTACGCCGCGTTATGCACCGGAGCAATGAACAGATAATCACGCATCCCGTCCATGACCGCGTCCGTCAGCTCATGTACGCCGTAAAAGCCCTTGGAAAGCACGGTTTTGAAGCCGATGCGGTCGATCTCGCCGACGCTTTTTATCACTCCGTATTCCCCGGAGACCAGCGCTTCAAGGAACATACGTATGCCCGTCGTGTAATCCGGGATGCACTGCCCCTCGAGCCGGTAATGCTTACCGGTCACAAGGCTGCCGTAGGCAAATATCGCCTTGTCCCGGCTCCCGACGCGCTCGATTTTTGCCTCGCACAGCGCCGCTTCCTCCGGCATCTCAAACAGCTTGAACTTCAGCGAGGTGCTGCCCACATTGGCTGCCAATACTTTCATCATTTGTCTCTATACTCTTCCGCAAAGGCCTTCATTGCCTTTTCAAAGCACTCCATCGGTACGCGCGCCATGCCCGCGCCGATCAGGCCGCCTTCCTTATTGAACATACCGCCGTGGATGGTCGGGCAGATACCGGTCTTGAGCACAAGGCGTATATCGAAGCCGACGGGCAGCGTGTCAAAGTCCAGATTGGGTATGGAGAAATTGGGGTTATGGGTGATGGTGATCTGCTCCATCTCGCGGGTCTGCGCGATCGCCTCGGCAAGGGACATGCCCCTGAGGTTGAGAACGATCGGGCTTGCCGCCGCGGCGACGCCGCCCATGCCCGCGGCCTCCACGACGCAGCTGTCCCCGATCCACGGGAGCTGGTCGGCCTGCGTGAACTTGGTGGAGGTGTACTTGCCGGTCATATAGGGCGCCGGGGCTGTGAACCATCTTCCGGGAAGTCCCGCGACCTTTATGCCGAACTCACGCCCATTGCCGCCAAAGGCCGTGACCATGGTGGAATAAGGGATGCCGTCCGCCGCGATAGCCGCGGAGCGGGACGCGCCCTGACCATAGCAGTGGAAGAAGCGCGGAGTGTCGACTATGTATTTTATTGTCTGCATGATGACCTCTTTCGGCAGGTCAAGTGCAAACAGCTGCGGGAGAACTATCTTGTCAAACAGCAGGTCGGCTGCGGTCTGGCGCGTGTGATTCTCGTCGCCCATCTGCATGCTCTCGGCAAGGATAGGCTTGAGCGCGATGCCGCCGTTTTTCGCCAGCATCTCGCGCATGGGCGGGAAAAGCTCCTCGCGCATATGGCGCAGGTTTTCCGCGATGTCCTTGCTGTAAAGCCCCCAGCCGCAGAAGCCGCCCTCAAAGGGTCCCTCTGCCGGGAAGGTCGCGGCGCGGGTGTGGTTGCGCCGATCCTCGACGACGATCATCGCAAGGGACTTTGTGATGATGCCCGTGCCAGCGCCGACCGTGTTGTGGTTGAGCGCGGAGTCGATCTTTATCTCACCCGAGTGCAGAAGCTCCATCGCTTCCTTCTCGTCCTTCGCCCAGCCTTCAAAAAGCATCGCGCTGACCATGCCGCGCCTGTGCAGCATGACCATGTCGTCCAGGTCCACCGGAGGTCCGGAGTGCAGGATCATGTGGTCCTCCAGTCCTTCCACTACCTCCCCCGCTGGGAGCACGTCGACCCACCACGGGTCGTTATCTGTCAGGCAGGCAGCGGCAGCCTTGTTGGCCTCCGCGATCTTCTGTTTCATATCAGGCATATTTATTCCACCTTTATTACAAAATTACAGGAATTCATCCAGGAGCTGCTCGATTTCGGCGGATTGCTTGAAAGGCGGAACCCACTCGATCTGCGCGCACTTTACCCCCTGCGCGGCCATAGAATCGTAAAATATCTTTATGCCGATATTGGCAACGGAGGGCTTGCTCTTGGGTATCGGCTTCTCCTGAGGAGTCTGCTTCAGCTCGCTGCTCATCTGTTTCTCGCCTCCAGCTTCTTCATTATGGCTGTGCTCAGCATGGCGCTCTCATGGTTGCTCTCGGCAACTATCACGCCCGCTTCTCTGAGCTGCTTCTTTATTTTATCCTTGCCCTGCGGGTCGCCCTCGCCGCCGCAGACCGCAAACACGTATACGATGTCCGGCCGCTGGCTTATCATCGGCAGATAGCAGGATGCGGGGTCTGGCGCAACGCCGGGTCCGAGGATGATATCCATGGATATCAGGGCGACCTCGGGGTCGCTTATCTCCTGCCGGAACCTTGCAACGCGCTGCGCTGGGTCAAAGACCGTGTGCGGCGCTTCGGCGGTGAAGTCAAGGTCGCCCATGTCGAGGAGGGTGTTGCCCTCTGACTGCTTGTGCGTTTTGAGCCGGCGGGCATATTCGGTGTTGTCGCGGTTGGTGTACAGAGTGAGCTCCGGTGCCTCGGCACGGAAGGTCATCAGCGTCTCTTCAGAGAAGGTGCCGCCGGTGTAGAGGCCGCGGAAATATTTGCGTTCGGGAGAAAGAGAGTCCGTGCTGCGCTGCGCAAGCTCCTCGCGCTCTTGCGCCGTAAGGCCGAGGGAGGGCTCCTTGCCGGTCACAAGCCTCACGCAGGCCTTCGCCGCATCCGTGAGGTTGAACGTGCCTGTCACCTTATGCCCTTTATAGAGCTCCTCATCCGCGCCGAGGAACACGGCGACGACGGGCTTTGAGAGTGTGTCGGCTTTCTCGAGCACCTTTTCCATAACGTCACGGTCGGCGAGCATGGACACAAGGCAGATAAGCTTCGTGTCATCATCGCGCTCGAGCCTGTCCATGTCTGCCATCATCGATACGCCGCCCACGGGCTTCTTCAGGTCTCTGCCGCCCGTTCCGAGGACGCAGGTCACGCCGCTGCCCATCTGCTCGATAAGGCAGGCGACCTCCTGAGAGCCGGAACCGGATGCGCCGATAACGCCTATCGGGCCATACTTCACAATACTGCCGGCAGCCATTGCCACGCCGCCGAGGAGCCCGACGCCCGCGTCAGGTCCCATCATCAGACAGCCGTGGTCGCGTGCGTATACCTTGAGGTCATGCTCCTGTTCGAGGGACACATCCGCCGTGAACATGAACACATGACTCCCCTTGTCGATGGCCTTGTACGCCTCATCCAGCGCATATTCTCCGGGCAGTGATATCTGGACTACGTCAAATTCGCCCTCTGCAAGATCTCCCGCGCTGTGATAGACCTTTTCGCGCTTTCCGCGTCCGGTGGAGAGCGACTCCTCGACGAACTCACAGGCCGCGCGCATCGGCTCCTCGCTCTGTGCATCGAGCGCTATCATAACGTCGTTCGAAGTTGCGTCCGCGGGCAGCTCATAGCCGAGCTCGCGCAGCAGATTGACGTTCTGCTTTGTGCCCATGCCGCACTCCGCGCCGTCTATGCCCTCGCGCTCTGTCAACTCGACCGCGACAGTCATCAGCGTGACCGAGTCGACATATCTGTTTTTCAGTAAATATACCTTTTTCAATTTTTGTACCCTCCATAGCACCGTCACTCCGGACTCTGTGCCTTGTCAGTTCATTTCCGGTCAATACAAGCCGGGCAAGACAAAAGGAACGTAGGTCAGGAGCAGCAGAAGGACTGCCATATAAGCGAAATACGGCTTGCCTTCACTGAGGAACTCCTTCAGACTGCATCCTGTAACGCCGCAGGTCGCGAACATGACGGTGCCCATAGGCGGCGTAATGCAGCCGACAGCGAGGTTGAGCGTGAACACCATGCCGAAATGGATGGCATCTATGCCGTAGCTTGCCGCGATAGGCGCGAGCAGCGGTGCAAGTATGATCGTGGCCGCGCAGCCCTCCATAAACATGCCGACAACAAGGAGCATGAGGTTGATGACCAGCAGGAAAAGATACTTGTTGGATATAATGGAGAGCATGATAGCGGAGATCGCCTGCGGCACCTGTTCCTTGGTAAGGATCCATGAGTACATTGAGGATGTGCCGACAATTATAAGCACCATGCCGATCGTCACGCCCGCTTCGCGCGTAGCCTGGCAGAACTTTTTCCAGTTCAGTTCCCTATACGCTACGCCGAGAACTATCGCGTAAGCGACCGCAATCGCACCCGCCTCAGACGGGGTGGCAATACCGACGCGTATGCTGCCGATTATTATTACCGGAAGCGCCAGTGACGGGAAAGATCTCTTAATGGAGGCCTTCAGCCGTCCGGGGGCGAGCTTTGTATTACGGAGCGGAACATAGCCGCGTTTTTTTGAAATGATCTTGGTAAACCACATCATCGAAGCGCAGGTGCAGATACCGAGTATCAGACCCCAAGTGAAGAGCTTGCCGATCGAAACGCCTGCCATCGTGCCGTAAAGGATCATGCCGATCCCGGGAGGTATGAGAGGAGTGATAAGCGAGGAGAACGCAGTGATGACCGAGGAGAAGCCGTTGCTCATGCCGCTCTTATTCATTGCGGGGACAAGTATCTTTGCTTCCATAGCCGCATCAGCAACGGACGAACCGCTCATTCCGCCCATGACAGTGGACAGCAGGATGTTTGTCTGTGCCAGACCGCCGTAAATGCGTCCGGTGACCAGACTGCAAAACTCCACTAGCCGTTCGGTCACGCCGCAGTAATTAAACAGCACACCCGCGAATATGAAGAACGGGCAGGCCAAGATGGAAACGCTCTCCATGCCGGAGGTGATCCTCTGTGCGGCGATCACGATATCAACATTGGGGTTGAGAGAGAAATATATGACCGAACCAAGAAAAACAGATGCAAAAACCGGAACCTTAAAGAAGATCAGGACAAGCGTAATAAGAGTTGCGATAGCTACGTAGTTACTTGTCATTTTGCACTATCTCCTTTGCGGAAAAACTTTTTTATATCCTCAATGCCGTTAAGCACATGGTTGACTACCATCATTGCGCAGCATACAACGACCACACCATAAATGTAGAACTTGGGTATCTTGAGCATGGTAGTGGACTGGCCGGTCGCAAGGAACTTCATGGTTCTGTCAAGCTCCAGCTTAAATATCATGCAGATGGATATCATCACGAGTATCCATACTATGACTTCTATGACCTCCTGCACCTTTTTAGGCAGGGCATTTGTCAGCAGGTCTATGGCTATGTGACCGCGTTCGCGGAAAGCGATGCTTGCACCCGAGAAAACAGACCAGACCAAAAGCAGCATCTGTACCTCCTCTGTCCAGCCAAAGGGTTTGCCTACAACATACCGCATGATCACAGCCGTCACTGTCAGCGCGACGAGAGCCGACAGGCACAGTGCAAAGAAAGCAAGCTCGACGCTGTCTATGGCTTTCCGAATTTTACTTAACATAAACATCTCCCCATATCAAATTGTGCTGATGCCTCAACCCGGAGGAGCTGTATATCGCCCATCGCGGGTGCGGTATACAGCTTTCCGCAGTCAGAAGCAACAGCACATCGGTTTATGCGCAGGAAAAATATGAATGTGTGTTATCAGTGATTTGCTCTGTATTCGGCCATCAGGTTATCAAGAGTCTCCTGAACGCCGTCAGAGAAGTTGCTCAGTTCAAAGTACTTATCAACGCAGGCTCTGTATGCATCAACGTCTACATCGTAGAACTCGATACCGGCGTCAATGAGCAGTTGCTTGGCCTCTTCGGTTTTCTCATCGAAAACGTCGAAGCAATACTCGCTGCATTCCTTGGCAGCGTTGTTGATGATCTCCTGCTGCTCCGGGGTCAGGGTCTCCCAGACGTTCGCGGACATGATGAGTCCGGTAAAGCCGGTGACGTAGTTCTGGTTAGCAACATACTTGCTGACCTCGTTGAGCTGCCATGCATATGCGTCGGCAAGGGGGAACTCAAAAGCATCGGCGGTACCGTTCTGGAGAGCGGTGTAGAGGTCGCCGACAGCGATGGTAACAGGAGTGGCGCCGAAAGCAGTGAAGGTATTGACGTAGTTTGCGCTGCCGGGAACGCGGAACTTGAGGCCTGCCATGTCAGAGGGCTCGACGACCTTCTTGGTAGTCCAGAAGTAACGGGTGCCTTCGATGAGGTCGCAGTTGATGACCTTGATGTTCTTTGCGTAGCACTGCTCGGTAAGGCCTGCGAACCAATCGCTCTCAGTGATTGCGCGGATCTCTCTGGGATAGTTGCAGAGGAACGGAGCCATAAGAGCGCTCATATCTGCAACACCGGCTGCATCTCCGATGTCCGCGGGGCTTGCGATAGCGATGAGGTTATCGTCGGCAAGGACATTTTCCATCATGTCAGCAACGGAACCGTACTGGCTCTGGCCGTAGTAGGTAACGTCGAACAGACCGGAGTCGTTCAGGATCTGCTGGAACTTGAGGCAGGTCAGGTCGGTGGGAGTGCCTGCTGCGCACACGGTAGCAAGGCTGAGAACAGTTTTCTCGGCAGTCTCCGCAGGAGCAGCGGCGTCTGCGGAGGCTGTCTCGGCAGGTGCGGCGGCGGTGCCGCAGGCACACAGTGCAAGCACCATGCACATGGTCAGGATGAGTGCAAGTAGTCTTTTCATTTTCGTATTACCTTTCTTTTTTTATTTATCATGGCCTTGGCCATAACGCACTTAATTGAGTCCGTCCGCGCCGTTTTGTTCGTAAATAGGAACGCGGTTCGTTTATGTGAATTATATCATCGGCATCTTTTTATTTCAATACCCATTTTGACAGGTATCGCATTTTCGTCCATATATCTGAATTCTCGTTATTTTTTTGTACACTTTGCTATGCCGGCATACTGTTTCGTACGCTTGATAAAGCGGCAGCCGTTTTGCATTATTTTTGAAGCAAAAACGCCACATCCAGCGTAAATATTCGTTTTTTGTCACATTTTAATTCAAGTCCGGCAATTGCATGTTTCCTGTGCTTCGCTCGAACAGTTCTTATTTGCGAACGTAGTCGCGTTTGTCTGTTCCCGTCTGTTTGTCCACCTATCTCTTTATTCTCAGGGCTTCCTGCATTTCGGGCTTCATGCGCCACGACTGCGGTTCACGTGCTGTTCTCTTTCAGCCGCATAGTATTTTCATGCTTTTTTCACTTTCGTATTCAAAAGCGGACATTTAACAAAAGGTATTGCTTTTCTGCCCGCCATGGTATAGAATAGGTTTGTAGAAATTCTGAACAATTCATATATACGAACGCAGGAGGTCAACCGTGGACAACACCGTATCTGAAAACAACAACAGCCAGCACCGCTCAACCGAGCGCGTCGTTCTGATCCTCGAATTTCTGACCGAGACCGAAAACTCCGGCAAAACGCTTACCGAGATCGCAAATTATCTGAACGCCCCGAAGAGCAGCATTCTTCCCATCCTCCGCACGCTCGTCTCATATGGGTACCTGCACTATAACCCCATTGTCATGCAGTATTTCCTTGGGTATAAGCTCTATGAGATAGGTACGAAATACGTCGGCGACTCCAATATGGACGACGTTATCTTTCAGATCATGTATAATTTTGCCTCCGCGAATGACGTTACCCTTATAATGGGCGAGCTTATCGCCGGTGACGTTCTCGTCGTGCAGCGGGTCGACCCCTTTGAAAAGCTGCGCCTGTACAGAGCTGTCGGCCGCCGCATCCCCGCTTATGCGGATGCCGCCGGTAAGATTCTCCTCGCTGAGAAGAGCGATGCGGACGTCATGCGCCTCTACCCCGAGGGGCTCACCGCGATCACGCCGAAGACTATCACGAACCCCTCCGTGCTTTTCGAGAGCCTCGACGCAACACGCCAGACCGGTGTTGCCGTCTCGAATGAGGAATCGACGATGTATGTCCGCTCCGTCGCCGTGCCGATCAAGAAGCACGATGTGACCTGCTATGGGCTTGAAGCCTGCTTCTCGATCTTTGACTACACCGAGGAGAAAGAGCGCAAGATACTTTATGAGCTGTATGAGCTCAAGGGCAGGATAGAGGGCTTCCTCAAAATGCAGTGATCGCAGTAATACAGAAACCCGGCGGCAGGGCTTTGTGTCCCTGCCGCCGGGTTTCTGTCATATTGTCTTTTTGTCCTTATTTGCGCGCCGCCAGCGTCCCGTCTATCACGAAGGCCGGTGTGTCCCCGTAATAGCCGCTGAACGAGAAGTCTGTCCCCCGCGTACGCAGCTCAATGTCCGCGTGGCTGTCAATGCGCACCTCGTGCATATATGCTATGCGGAAGCGCTGTATGGCGTATCTGCTCATTATCCCGGCGCCGAAGATGTTGCAGCACCAGTCGATATAGCGCAGGTGGCTTGCGTGGCCGTTGATGTCGAGGTCGGTATACGCCGGGGTGAATGTCAGCCGTCTCGGATCTCCGTCCAGCTCCAGCGCCGCCGAGGGAAGCGCGCCCCGTTCTGTGATCCCCGCCTGAAGCAGCGTCTCCGCGACATCCGGGAGAATAGCGAGACGCCGCGTGTCCGCGTCCATCAGGTTCCACAGGGTCTCCCCCGTGCCGATCTGTCTCCCCTCGCCGTCGGAAAACTCAAAGCGCCACGGGTACAGCGCCTTCACCGGCTTCTGCGGTATCGCCCTGATCGTGAGCTTCTCCCCCATCTTCGGTATGCGCTCAAAGCTGACGTTCACGCGCGAGACCACCCAGAGCGCACCCTTTGCCGCCAGCGACGACCAGTCGATGCCGAGCGCTTCTCTCGCGTAATGGGTCGCTCGCTGCATCGCCGTGACGATCGCGCTCGGCCTCCATACAGCAGCGGTGTCACACTCGTCCGCCTCGATGAGCAGCGTCAGCGTCGTTATCCCGTTTTTGGTCATTATATCATTTCCGTTCATTTATCCCACCATGCTTTCCGCCGTATGCCGCAGCCGCAGCATACGGCCAGCCAAGCCGTAATCATAGCAGATGTATCATAGGAAATCAACATGGCAGCGAACTATTAAATAAACTTCCCATGATCTGATGCGGTAATTGAAGCATAAAGAAAGCCGCCAGCGACAAGCTGCATAACGCGCTGGAGATATAGAGTGGCTGTATCTAAAAACTGCTCCTTGCTGCACGCGCGGGAAGTTTTCCCGCACGTGCATAATTATGTTCATCTTTTTTCGCTGCATATAATATTGGCCCGCGCAGCCTCCCGTACCGCCATAATGCAGCAAAATAATACACGCTCAAGCAATATTTTTCTCCTCTGCGTTCGCCTGACTTAGTTTAAAATTTAATTAGCAGAACGAAATACAAAGAGAGGTACGACAATGGATATAAAAAGACTGCTCAAACCTAAAGCAATCGCGATAGTCGGCGCGAACGAAAAGAACGGCTCGTTCGGCAATTACAGCGCACTGAATGCTTTGCAGAACAGCGAGGATGTACACGTCTATTTTGTAAACGCAAAGAAAGATTTTGTGCTCGGCAGAAAGGCCTACAAATCCCTTTCTGAGCTTCCGGAAGTGCCGGACAGCATCATGCTCGTCACGCCTAAAGCCAGCATTCCCGGACTCATGGAGGAGGCCGGGCAGCTCGGTGTCGGCGGTGTGATAATCGTCGCGGCCGGCTACAGCGAAGAGTGTACGGAAGAAGGCCGTGCCGACGAAAAAGTGATCGTCGACATTGCGAAGAAATACGACATGGCGGTAATGGGGCCCAACTGCACCGGCTACGTAAATAACGTAAACAAGGTAAAGATGTGGGGCATGGGCGGCACAGAGTTTAACATGGCAAAGCGCGGCACCGGCATTGCGTTCTTTGCCCAGAGCGGAACAATGGCCATACATGCGCTCGGCTGCAATTATGTCGATATCTCCTACGTGTTCTCAATGGGCAACTCCGTCATGCTTAACATAGAGGATCTGATGGAGTACGCTGTCGAGGAGCCCGAAGTAAATATGCTATGTCTTTACCTTGAGGGCGTAAGACACGGCCGCCGCTTCATGAATGTCCTCAAGCGTGCGCGTGAGCTTGGCAAGCCCGTCGTCATCCACGCCTCCGGCATGAGCAAAAAAGGGGCCATCGCAGCGGCGTCGCATACCGGCAATCTTGCCAGCAGCCGCAATGTATATAAAGCGGTCTGCGAGAAATACGGTGTCGTCCTCGTTGAGAGCGTCGATGAATTTCTCTGCGCCGCGAATGTGCTCAGCGCGTGGCATGGTCACATGCCGAAGGGCGGACGCATTGCCGCGGTCAACGGTTCCGGCGGAGAAAACGCAGTGTGCGCGGACCTCGGAGAGCTGTATGACGTTCCGATGCCCGATCTTCAGCCCGAGACCATAGCAAAGCTGAAAGCTGTTCTCCCGGAATTTGCCTCCCCCAGAAACCCGCTCGATATGACCGCCATCACGAACGACACGGATAAGGTCTGTATCGATACGCTCACGGTACTCGGTCAGGATCCGAAGATAGACGCCATTGCTTTCACGATCGCCCAGTTCAATGAGCCGAACGAAAAGGATCGTCAGCAGGCAGAGGTATTCGGTGAGTCTCTCAACGAGCGTTATGCAAGACCCTGCATAAAGTATGAGCAGACCGAAGGTGCTGTGCCTGTTATGGTCATTCCGCAGGTTGAGGACAGGCGTGACTTTGAGTGGAGAATGAAGCTCAAGGCCGCGGGGATACCGATACTCGCAACAAGCCATATCGGCTATAAAGTCCTCGGCAATATATGCCGCTTCCTCAACTATAAAGAAGATGAGCATCTGCTCGTAAATGCCGCACCGGAAGCGCCGCTCACTGGTGAAGTGATAAGCCACACCGAGGCCGAGTCCAAGGCGATCCTCGCCAAAGCCGGCGTACCGTTTCCGAAGCAGTGCATTGTCGGCGGCAAGGCAGAGCTTCCCTCAGTGCTTGCAGGTTTTACTTTCCCGATAGTCATGAAAATATCCTCCCCTGATATTGCGCACAAGACCGAGGCTGGCGGCGTAAAGCTTGGTATCGGTTCTCTCACAGAAGCGCAGACAGCTTTCGATGAGATACTGGCAAGCTGCCGCAGCTATAAGCCCGACGCCCATCTCGACGGCGTGCTCGTTCAGGAGATGGCCGCTGCGGGGACTGAGATGATCGTCGGCGTATCCAGCGACAGGCAGTTCGGCCCGATGCTGCTCGTCGGCATGGGCGGCGTGTTCGTCGAAGTGTTCAAGGATATGGCTATAGCTCCGTGCCCGGTATGTAAGGCCGAAGCGCTGAACATGATAAACAGCCTGAAAGCCGTAAAGCTTCTGGATGGCTACCGCGGCAGCAAGCCCTGCGACAAAGAGGTTCTCGCTGAAATAATGGTGCGCGTATCCGAGTATGCCGCCGCCAACCGCTCCACGCTCAAAGAGCTGGACATGAACCCCGTCATCGTTTACGAACAGGGTAAGGGTGCTATCGCGGTAGACGCGCTGCTCGTCGAGCAGAAATAAATATGTTTAATGCCCATAGTCCGCGGAGCCTAAGCAGGGGCAGGATACGCGGAGTGGGATGTATAGTGAAAGCACATATGTTATAATAAAATAAGAGAGGTAATAACACATGAAACAGGAATCCCTTTGGTCTGCAATAAAAGCAGGCTTCCCCGTCGGCGCGGTATTCTTCGGCGCGCTCGTCGGCCCCGTTATGGTCACCGGCTCCTACACGATGAACTATTTCCTTTGTGCAGGCGTCAAGAGCTGGATATACTTCTTCATCTACGCAATATCCATCGGCTGGTTCTTCTCCATGGGTTTTGAGCACACCAGACAGACCGCTCTCTGCAATCCCGGCGTCGACGTATACAGCTACACCGTGCTGTCCAAGTCCCTCTACGGGCCGAAGCTCAAGTTCATGGTCCCCATCTATAACCTCTGGGTATTCATCGCAATGATAATCACCGGCGCTGCGACAGTCGCGACCGGCGGTACCCTCATCGCTTCTTTCCTCGGCACGAGCTACATAGTCGGCGCTATCATCATGGCTCTGCTCAATATGTGCATTGCCATCTTCGGCGCGGACATGATCCGCAAGACCTCCACCGCCATGACCTTCGGCATCATCGGCATGATGATTCTTCTCGTCATCATCACTCTCGCAACCAAGAGCAAGGACCTCGTTTCCGTTATGAGCAGCGGCTGGACTCCCCCCGTCGGCGGCAGAAGCCTCGGCAACGGTGCATGGCGCATCTTTGTTCTCACCTGCTCCTCCTGCTCATGGGCTCTCGGCCTCGGTGCTGTCGCACAGCATATGCAGAGCAAGAAATCCTGCATCGCAGGCGGTGCATCTGCAGGTCTGCTCGGCGCATTTGCGTTCCTACTCATGTTCATTATCGTCGTCCCATGGGTCGGCAAAATCTACGAGACCGGCACCATGGATCCCGCTCCTGTCCTCTCCATCACTACGAGCTGGCTCAATATGCCTTGGCTCGGCGTCATCTACTACGCACTCATGATCCTCGCGCTCGTTTCCTCCGGCGCTCCGTCTCTCTACGTTGCCGCCGACCGCATCAGAAATATCATCCCCTTCACCCGTAATGCCAAGAACAAGATGGTCGCTCTCATCGGTTGCTCCCTGCTTTACTGTGCGGTCGTTATCACCATGGCCGCCGGCGGCCTGACCCCGATAGTGTCCAAGTACTTCCAGTACCTCGGCTACTTCGGCCAGATCTGCGGCGTTATCCCCATGGCTATCATCTGGCCCATACTCAGAGCCAAGGGTGTCAAGCCCATTATCCCCGGCGCAAAGGCAGAGAACTCTGCCGAATAAACAAAATATCGGAGCGGCGCAATGCCGCTCCGCCCCTGCTGAAATATTCACATCAAAGGAATAAAGGAGAAACACAATGGAAGGTAACGTAAGCAGAGACATGAAGGAGGGCGGCCACAGAGTATGTGTGCGCAGCCTGCTTGAAGCCTGCGGTTTTGTGCGTGAGGATGTTGAGCGTCCTCTCATCGGTATCGCAAACAGCTTTACAGACGCCATCGCCGGTCATGCCCATCTCAATCAGCTCACCGAGGCGGTCGCCGCCGGCATCTATGCCGCGGGCGGCACTCCCATCAAGTTCGGCACTATCGGTATCGGCGACTGTCTGGTCAATAATGAGCAGCGCTGGCGCTACTCACTGCCGAGCCGCGACCTCATCTGCGACTCTATCGAGTCCGTTGCTATCGGCCACGGCCTTGACGGCATCGTGCTGGTAGCCGGCTGCGATAAGACCGTCCCCGGCATGATGATGGCGGCCGCAAGAGTCAATATACCCGCGATCATCGTTTGTAGCGGCGCAATGCTACCCGGCAAGCACAAGGGTCAGAAGATCGACGTCGTGACCGGCGGCACCGTGATCTCCCGTTCCCTGCTCGGCGATATCACCGAGGAAGAGGTCGACGAGTACGAAAAGGATATGTGCCCCACCTGCGGCTCCTGCGCCGGTATGTTCACCGCAAACTCCATGGCCTGCATGTCCGAGATACTCGGCCTTGGCCTCCCCGGCAACGGCACAGCTCCCGCCGTGTACTCTGAGCGCACGCACATCGCGCGTCATGCCGGTATGCAGATAATGGATCTTGTCCGCAGGAACATCCGCCCGTCCGACATTCTGACCCGCGAAGCATTCGACAATGCTATCGCCGTCGATATGATGCTCGGCTGCTCCACGAACACTGCGCTTCACCTGCCCGCTATCGCCGGCGAGGTTGGCATCGACCTGAGCCTGAAGGATCTCGGCGCTGTCAGCCGCAAGACTCCGAACATCTGCCGCATCTCCCCGTACTCCTCCGACACGCATATAATCGACATTTACGAAGCCGGCGGCATCCCTGCCGTTATCAAGCAGGGCATCGACGCAGGCTACATCAACGGCGACTGCATGACCGTTACCGGCAAGACCCACAGCGAGAACACCAAGAATATCCGCGTGCTCAATCCGGAAGTCATCCGCCCGTTTGACAAGGCATACTCCCCCAACGGCGGTCTCGACGTTATGTACGGCTCACTTGCACCCGACGGCTGCCTGTGCAAGGTAGCTGGCTGCCCGGATGAAATGCGCAAGTTCCGCGGCATTGCGCGCTGCTTTGACCGCGAGCCCGATGCTGCCGCCGCCGTCAAGTCCGGCAAGATAAAAGCAGGCGACATAATCGTCCTGCGCAACTGCGGTCCCAAGGGCGCACCCGGCATGCCCGAAATGGCGATCCTCGCATCCACCATCGCCGCGGCAGGTCTGAGAAAGAGCGCCGCACTCATCACCGACGGCCGTTTCTCCGGTGTCACTACCGGCGCGGTCATCGGCCATGTCTCTCCCGAAGCCGCACTCGGCGGCCCCATCGGCCTTGTCCAAGACGGCGACATCATCGAATACGACACCATTGAGGGTTACATCAATCTCCTCGTGAGCGAGGAAGAGCTCGAAAAGCGCAGAGCAGAGTGGAAGCCTCTGCCCCCGAGAGTGACGACCGGCTACCTTGCCAAGTACGCAAGCATGGTCGGCACGGCATCTCACGGCGCAAGAGTCGTTGCCAAGCTCTAAAAGCTTCACCGTCGTTCTCCCGTACCATTATTGCGGGAGAACGGTGATATTAAATGCGAATTCAATTTTAATTTACATATATTTTTTGGAGGAAGAAAAGTGAAAGACGACTACAAGCTGCTGTTTTCTCCCGGCAAGCTCGGCAGAGTTACGGCGAAGAACCGCTGCGTGATGACGGCTATGATGACCGGCTTTCCCGGAGTTGCCGGCGGCGACGCCGATGAGCGCGTTATACGCTATTACGAGGAGCGCGCCGCGGGCGGCACCGGCGTGATAATAACCGAGGCCGGTGTTGTTGACGAGATATACGGCATCGCCAGATTCAATCAGCTCCACTACACCCGCCCGCATATCACAAGCCTTGCCAAGCTCAACGAGCGCCTGCATCGTTACGGTGCCGTCACCATTGCCCAGCTCTGGCACGGCGGGTTTATCTGCAGTCCGGAGGTCACCGGGCATGAGACGCTCTCCCCCAGCGGCGTTGACGGCATACCCGGCCGCCCCAACCGTGCGATGACGATCGATGAGATAGCGTACATCACAAAGTGCTTTGCCGATTCCGCGGTCTGCTGCCGCGATGCCGGATACGACGGCGTTGAGATACACCTTGCGCACGGCTATCTGCTGGCGCAGTTTATGAGCCGGTACTATAACCGCCGCGAGGATGAATACGGCGGCAGCTTTGAAAACCGTATGCGTTTCCCGACAGAGGTAATAAAGGCTGTGCGCGAGGCCGTCGGCCCGAGGTTCATGGTCGGCGTGCGCATAAGCGGCGACGAGATGGCTCAGGAATATAGTCCCCTGCACCTGACTCAGGAGGAAGGGCTTGAAATAGCAAAATACATCGACGCGCTCGGCATGATAGATTATATCAATGTCTCAAACGGCAACAAGCTCACCAATAACGCCAACTGCGATCCTTTCTTCTATGATTTCGGCTGGAAGCAGCACATCGCCAAAGCGATAAAAGACGCCGTCAGCGTTCCTGTCATTGCGACGAATACTATCAAGACCCCCGCTAAGGCAGAAAAAACGCTTGAGGACGGCGTATGCGACTTCGCCGGAATGGGGCGCGCGAACATCGCCGACCCCAACTTTATGAACAAGGCCATGCTTGGCCGCGAGGCTGAGATCAAGGGCTGCATCGGCTGCCTGTTCTGCCGCGAGCCGCGCGGCGGCGGCCAGATGCCCGCATGGTGCGCGATCAACCCGCGAGCCGGCTGTGAGTACGACTATCCCCCACAGCCCAAGGACGGCGCGGGACGTCCGGTAGCCGTTGTCGGCGGCGGCCCCGGCGGCATGGAAGCCGCCGTAAATCTCGCCTCCCGCGGCTATAAGGTCACGCTTTTTGAAAAGTACGGCGAGGTCGGCGGCAGCATGAACCTTGCGGACAAGCCCGACCATAAGGAGCGCATAGAGCAGCTCATCCATACCTACGAGGCGCAGATGAAGCACTTCGGCGTTGAGGTACGCTGCGGTGTAGACGCGACCCCCGATGTGGTCGCCGAAACGAACCCGACCGGCGTGTTCCTCGCCTGCGGCGCGGAGCCTATCATCCCGCCCGTGCCGGGCGTCGGGCTGCCGAACGTCGTCACCGCGCAGGACGCAATAAGAAAAGGCATGCGTTTCCCCGGAAAAAAGATCGCCGTTGTCGGCACCGGCATGACTGGGCTTGAGGTCGCGGAGATCCTGTCCAAGGACTGCGCCGGCATGACCATGATCGACATGGTCGACGTCGGGCCGGGACTCATTCACGAAATTCTCGACGAGATGATGAAGATACTCATCCCGCGCGGAGTTAAATTCCTGCCGTATCACAAGCTTGTGTCCGTGAACGAGCACGGCCTTACCGCGCAGCGCCTTTCAGACGGTGCGGACGTCACGATCGACGCCGATATCGTTGTGCTCTCCCTCGGCGTGACACCGGATAAAAAGCTCATCGAGCAGTTCAAGGCGCGCTTTGAGCAGGTCTATACCGTGGGTGACGCGAACCAGAGCGGCCGTATCGGCCACGCGACGAAGTCCGGCTTTACTCAGGCATATTCGTTCAGACCCTTGGAAGATCTTGTACCCTGAATGGAGGAATAAACATGTCGCTTTTCGTATGCAAATGGAAAAAGGAATTCGGACTCGAGGTAAAAGAGAATATCCGCCGAGACATCTGCAACGGCTTCTCCAAGTTGACCGGCGTCGACGCCAAATATTTCGCAGTCATTTTTGAAGATTACGCCGAGGGCGATTTCCCGGAGCACAACATCGGCGTGTTCGTCCTCATCAGCCAGACCGAGGGGCGCGACGATGCGTTCAAGGATGCCGAAGTGAAGCTCGTCACCGACGCTTTCTGCAAATATACCGGCTGGGATTCCTCCCGCGTCAGCATAATGATACTTGATATTCTTCGCGGCAGCATGGGCACAAATGGCATTATCGTCAACAGAAACGGCGCAGCCGCCGAGGCGATAAAGTCAAAAGAGATAGACGTTTAACGCGGAGGTGAGCTATGCCTTTACTTGACGTCACTCTCGCCGCGGGGCTCCGCCCGGAAACCAAGGAGGAGCTGCGCGCGGCGCTGTGCGGCGATATGGCCGCGCTTATCGGCATCGATCCCAGGTTCATCGCGGTGCTTTTCAAAGAGCTGCCGCCCGGCGATATGAGTGAGCAAGGCTCATTCACAGAGGTCTATCTGTCTGTCGGCCGGCCGCTCGCTTTCAAGGAGGCGCTGGTGAAGTTCGTTGCGGAGGATATAAACCGCGTCACGGGCTGGCCCGCCTGCAAGGCAAACGTACTCATACATGACCTTCAGCACGGCAGCGTTGCCGCCGGCGGCAAGATACTCAATCGGAGCGGAACAGCGGCGGAAGCCGCAATGAAAGACGGCGCGAAATAACGCGCGCCGGAACGAATGGTGGAAGGAATAAAATCATGGCAATGATAAAAGTCGAAGAAAACTGCTGTAAGGGCTGCGGCATCTGCATTGTCAACTGCCCGCGCTCTTGCCTGACGCTCAGCGAGGACTTCAACGAGTTCGGCAACTGCTACTGCGTTCAGGCGGAGCCTGACAAATGCATCGGCTGCAGGCTGTGCGGGATAATGTGTCCCGACAGCGCCATCAGCGTTTTCAAGTGAGGTGCACAATGAGCAAGAAAATAGCAATAAAGGGCAATGAGGCAATAAGCGAGACCGCGATAAGATGCGGGCTTGACTTCTTCGCCGGTTATCCCATCACTCCGCAGACGGAGATGCTGGAATATATCTCCCGCCGTCTGCCGCAGGAGGGCAAGGTCTTTGTTCAGGCCGAGAGCGAGATTGCCTCGTCCAACATGATAATGGGCGCCGCGATAGGCGGGGCAAGAGCCATGACGGCGACGTCCGGTCCGGGTCTTGCGCTGATGGCCGAGGTGTTCAGCAACCTCGGCATCGGCCGCCTGCCGACCGTGATCGTCGACGTGCAGCGCGCGTTCAACACCATCTCCCCCTGCCAGAGCGACTATAACTTTCTCGTAAAGGGTCTCGGTCACGGCGGCACAAGAGCTTTCGTGACAGCGCCGATGAACGTTCAGGAGGCCGTTAACTGCACTGAGCTTTCCTTTGAAAAGGCTTGGGATTACTGCGTTCCGGCAGTGCTCTTGATAGACGGTATGCTCGGTCAGACGACGGAGGGCGTTATCCTCCCGGAAAAGAAAACCGAGCTTCCGCCTCCCAGATATCCTGTCCCGACCGGGCGCGGCAGCAAGCCGCAGCGCACCTTCCAGCTCTTTAACGGCAACTACAAGGGAATGTTCGGCGAGGACGCAATGGAAGCCTGCCTCATGGACTCGAACGCCATGTACCGCAAATGGGTCGATGAGGAGGTCAGATATGCTGAGCACTTCATGGACGACGCTGAATACGTCATCTTCGCATGGGGCAGCTGCGCAAGGATCTGCCTTGATGCGATCAAGGAGCTGCGCGCCGAGGGGCACAAGGTCGGCATGTTCAGACCTATCACACTCTATCCTTTCCCGGAAAAGCAGATACAGGCAATGCACGGCTATAAGGCTGCGCTGAGCGTTGAAATGGCGCTTCCGGATCAGTTCTATCCGGACGTGGCGGTCAATCTCGACAGGAGCATTCCGCTCTCCAGCTATACGCGCTGCGGCGGAAACCTTGTTGAAGCCGGAGATGTTGCCGCGGCAATGCGCAGGATCATCTCCGCACAGGAGGGCAGATAACTATATGGAACAGATATACGGAAGAACAAAGTCCATCGTCGCAAAGCCGACCCCTTTCTGCGGCGGCTGCTCGCACGGGCTTATAGTGAAAAGCTGCGCCGAGGTCATCGATGAAATGGATATCGCGGAGAAAATATCCTGGGGCGGCTCCGCCGGCTGCACCGGTTTCAGCAGCTTCATAACGGAGTTTGACTCCTTCAACAGCCCGCACGGCAGATCCCCGGTGGTGGCAACAGGCTTCAAGCGCTGCAACCCCGACTCAGTCGTTGTGCTCTATCAGGGCGATGGCGACGCTGCATCCATCGGTCTCGGCGATACCCTGCACGCAGCAAACCGCGGCGAGGCATTCACCGTTATATGCGCCAACAACAGCATATACGGCATGACCGGCGGTCAGGCCTCCGCAACAACGCCAGTCGGTGCAGTCACAAAGACGACTCCGGGCGGCAGTGAGGTTCCACCCATAAAGCTTGCCGAGATGGTCGCCACGCTTGAGCGCCCGGCGTTCGTGGCGCGCTGCAGCGTACACACTCCCGCCGCGGTCGCGGACTTCAAGCGCTGCTTCAAAAAGGCGCTGGAGTACCAGATGAAGTATAACGCCTACACATACATTGAGGTTCTTGCCGCCTGCATAACGGGTTCAAAGATAGACCCGAAGAAGATGAAGCAGCACATTGAGGAGAACATGATTCCCGTGTTCCCGCTCGGCGTTTTCAAGGATATTTATAAGTAATCAGGAGAAACAGCTATGGAAACAACAGTTTTTGTCGCCGGGTCAGGCGGCCATGGCATACAGAATCTCGGCAAGACGCTTGTTCAGGCGGCACTGCTCAACGGGCGTGAGGCGACCTGCTATCCCCGCTACGGCATAGAAAAGCGCGGCGGCTACTCCTCGTGCTATCTTGTGTTCAGCGATGAGGAGATCGGCAACGTCAAAAAGGAGAAGTCCGATGTTGTCATAGTCATTGACCAGCGTGCGTTCAACATGTTCGCTGACACTGTGAAGCCCGGCGGATATCTTATCGTCAACAGCTCCACCGTCGAGGATAAGCGTGTACCTGCCGGCTGCAAGCGCATCGATATCCCCATAATCGGCATGGCGCTTGAGCTTGGCGACCTCAAGGCGATAAGCACCCTGCTCACCGGCATGATAGCTGGAATCCCGGGGCTTCTTGCCGACACCGGCTGCGTCCGTCAGAGCATTGCGGACAAGTGGCGCAAAAATCCCGCGGTGCTTGAAATGAACCTCAAGGCATTTGACGAGGGGCTTCCTCTCGGTGCTGATATAAAGCTCGGCAGTCCGGAGGTCATGGGCTGAACCGATGAAAACAAAGAAGCCTTTTTACGGCTGGATAAATCTCGGCATCCTCTGGTTCTGCTACTGCACCGTTGTCGCCTCCATTTCGTATGCCTTCGGCGTCGTCGTGAGCGATATGGCAGGCAGCTTCGGCATGACGATGACCATGGCCACAGGGGCATACACGGGCTATACGCTCGTGCATGCCCTGACGGCGCCCATCGCCGGGAAGTTCATAAACCGCTTCGGTGCGAAAAAGAGCATGCTCGCGGGGCTTGGACTGCTTACGGCAGGCTGTCTGCTGCTCTCGGTTTTGGGTAAAAGCGTCTGGTTTTATTATGTATTCTGGATATTCTTCGTCGGCTTCGGTATGCGCTTCGGAACGCTGCTGCCCAGTCAGGTAAATATATCCAAGTGGTTTTTCAATTACCGCGGGCTTGCAATGTCGCTCCTGCTGACTGCGGGCGGCATAGGCGGATACATATTCACACCGCTGTGCACGAAGCTGAACGAAGCGTATTCATGGCGGGCGGTATGGCTTATGATAGCTGCACTTTCTGCGCTGTCGATGCTGCTGGTGCTGCTGCTTGTCCGCGAAGCGCCGGAGAAGTACGGTCTGTGTGTTGATGGCGGCGCGCAGGCAAAAGAAAGCTCAGCGCGGCAAAACCGCGGAGCATATAAAACGAACGAAGCATGGACTCTGCGCAGCGCAAAGCGCAGACCTGCTTTTTATATGCTGATCTTCCTGTACTTTGCCTCGTCCTACCAGCTCAGCGTTATCTCGTCGCAGGGCATAAACCACCTTGCTCTTCAGGGCGTCGACCGCGCGGCAGCGGCAAGTGCAGTCGGAATGTTCGCGTTTATCAACACTTTCGGGCGCATCGTTGTCGGCGTGTTCGGCGACAGGTTCGACATGAAGAAGATCCTCGGGATAGGCGCGGCAATATCCGCCGGTGGATTTCTGCTCCTGATGAAAGCCCAGAGCATAGGCGCGGCATACGCGGCGCTCGTACTGTCCGGGCTCGGGTACGGCATAGTCATGGTCGCGCCGCAGAATATGCTCCTCAACTATTTCGGCAGCTATGATTACGCAAACATAAACGGAATGTATTCAATGGCAGCCGGTGTCCTTTCGGCAGCTCCGGCCGTCATCGTCGGCTGGTTCTACGATATGAACGGTAATTACAGCTTTGCCTGGATATTCGGCATAATTCTCATGGCCTTGGCATTTGCCATCGCGGTTGTGATAAGGCCGCCGGTCATGAACAAGGAGAAAACAACATGAAAATAGCAATGATCGGATCCGGCGCAACCGGCAGTGTGTTCGCTTCCTACCTCCGCTTGGGCGGAGCAGATGTCTGGCTCGTGGATCCTTACAAAGCACATCTGGATGCCGCCGTTGAGCGCGGCATGCTGTTCCACCGCCCTGACGGCGACACGCTTGTGACAGGCTTTTCCGCCGCCCCCACGGCCGATACCATCGGCACGATGGACGTCGTTATAATTCTGGTCAAAACGACCATGACAGAGCTTGCGGTCAAGGGTGCGCTTCCCGCTATCGGTGAAAACACCGTCGTTATGTCTCTCCAGAACGGGCTCGGCAATGTCGAAAAGATCGCTCAGTTCGTCCCCAGTGAACGCATAATGTACGGCTCCGGGAATATCGGCACGGAGCTTCCTGCTCCCGGCGAGTGCACCGCGAAAACTACTGCGGGCGTTCAGCTGCACTTCGGTGCCGTGAAAAGAACCGCACTTACCGAAGCGGTGGGAACGGAGCTGCTCGCTCTGTTCACAAAAGGCGGCTGCAATGCGAACTTTGATGAGGACATACGCTTCTTCGTCTGGCGCAAAGCAGTCGCGAACATTTCAGCTAACGCTCTCATGGGACTACTGCGGCTCAACGCCGGATATATGTTCGATAATGAACACGCATATAGCCTTTTCCTCGGCATACTGCGCGAGTGCGCCGCGGTCGCCGATGCTCTTGGCATAGACGGCGGCAGAATATATGAGCTCTGCAAAAAGCCTGAGCTTGGTTCCATGCGGGATTACTATTCCTCAACAGCGCAGGACATGCTCATCTACAAGCGTCAGACAGAGATAGACTCTTTCAACGGCGCAATATCTGCCTATGGCAAAAAGCTCGGCATCGACACCCCGTATAACGATTTTGTGACCGATATGGTAAAGGCAATACAGGAAAATTACGAAAACCAATATAAATAAAACGGAGGTAATTATGAGAAGCGATTCCATGAAATTTGGAGCCGACCGCGGTCTTTGCCGCAGCCTGATGATGACGGGCGGGCTGGACTCCGAAATGGTCAGACGGCCTCTTATAGGCGTTGTGAATTCCTATACTAACCTTTTCACCGGACACGCGACACTTGACAAGATTGGTGAGTATGTCAAGGAAGGCATTCTCATGGCGGGCGGCACCCCGGCCATGACCGGCACTATCGCCATCTGCGACGGTATGTGTGAAAACACTCCGGGAATGCTCTATCCCCTTGCCAGCCGTGATGTCATTGCAGACTCAGTCGAGTGCTACGTCGAAGGTCACATGCTTGATGGTCTTGTCTGCATCGCAAGCTGTGACAAAATAGTCCCCGGTATGCTCATGGCAATGATGCGCCTTGACATCCCCTGCGTGATGATAACCGGCGGCATCGCAATGCCCGCCACGATGAACGGACGTCAGGTCGACTCCAATGAGGAGATTGCCAAGATAATGGCAGCAAAGTCAGGCAAGATAGACATGGAGCACCTGATGAAGCTTGAAGAGGACAGCTGCCTTATCGGCTGCGGCCCTGCCTGCATGACCGGTCTCGGCACGGCGCTGTCCATGCAGATGGTCTCCGAGGTACTCGGCGTCGGCGTGCTCGGCAATTCTACTGTCCCCGCGTTCTATACCAAGCGCATACACATGGCGCGCAACGCCGGCAAGCGCGTTGTCGAGATGGTCAAGGAAAACCTGACCCCGTCCAAGATAGTTTCCAAGCAGTCCTTCCTCAACTGCCTTGCCATTGATATGATGGTCGGCTGCTCCACGAACAGCACCCTCCATATCCCCGCAATTGCAGCCGAAGCAGGGTATAAGATAACTCTTGATGACTTTGACGCTGCAAGCAAGACCACTCCGCAGATAGTCAAGATGAGTCCCTCCACTACCAAGTACAGCCCCTATGATTTCTTCATGGCGGGCGGGCTTGAGGCGGTCATGAAAGAGGCGATAGACGCCGGCTATATGGATGGCAGCACCATGACCTATACTGGCAAGACTCTCGGCGAGATGGTCAGCAACGCCAAAGTTCGCAACGACGACTGCATCCGCCCGTTTTCAAACGCGTATACACAGTGCGGCGGCCTTGCTGTGCTCAAGGGCAATCTTGCCCCGCAGGGCTGCGTGATAAAGACCAGCGGCGTTATCCCAGAGATGTGGGAGCACCGCGGCACGGCAAAGGTATTCGATACCGAGATGGATTGCTACAACGCTCTGAATACCGGCTTGGTCGTTCCCGGAGACTGCATAGTCATCCGCTATGAGGGACCCGTCGGCGGCCCCGGAATGCGCGAGATGCTGACCATCACAAATGTCATGCGCGCTCTCGGTCTGAGCTCCAGCGTATCGCTCATTACGGACGGCCGCTTCTCCGGCGGCAGCGTCGGCGGCGTTATCGGTCATGTTGCCCCCGAAGCCGCAGTCGGCGGACTCATCGCACTCGTTGAGGACGGCGATATCATTGAATACAGTATCCCCAACGGAACCATCGAACTCAAGGTCAGCGATGAAGTCATCGCAAAACGCCGTGAAAGGTGGCAGCCGCCTAAGCCCCGCCGCATAAGAGGTGTGCTCGCAAAGTATGCTCAGATGGCAGCCTCCCCCATAGAGGGTGCCAGAATGATCCCGGATGCGGAGCGGAAATACCGCGAGCCGCTTAAATAACCAGCTTATTTCTACTCTCTCTTTTTTCATCTTCATAATCCCAAGGCAGAACGAAGCCGCCCGGTTTTGGGCGGCTTCGTTTTATAGCTTTCTGTTCTTTTCGGCGTACTCCGTCGGAGTCATGCCTGTGAGTTCCTTGAATGTCCTTGAGAAAAACTGCGGGTTGTTGTATCCGACGGACTTTGCGATCGTTGTCACAACAGGGCGGATTCCGAGAGCAGCTTTTTCGCCTGCTCTATCCTCAGCTCCGTAAGGTAATTTGAAAAAGACTTCCCCGTGTGCTTGTGGAAATATCTGCTTGTGTAGCTTGTGCTGAAGCCTACAAATTCTGCAAGGTCGCCGAGCGATATATCCTGCGCGTATTTCTTTTCAATGAATGCCGTCATTTTATATGTCAGGATATCCACATCTCCGCTCATATCCCCGGCGCTGATCTGGGCGCTGCGGAACACGCGGATATAATGGACAGCCATTTCCTCGACCGTGACATATTTGTCGAAGCAGCGGCTCATTGCGCGTTTTTCCGGCATCACACCGTAGCGCTGGCAAAACGCATCGTAGATAACGTTTATCGCACTGCATGCATAGTAGTATATGTTTATGTTCGCACTGGGCTTCAGGATGTTCAGAAAGATATGGTTTATGTCCTGCCCAAGCACGGCAATGGGTGTTATAATAGAAAAATCACGTATAGACGTAATGCGCCTGTCAAGCTCATCCATATCCGGCGCGGGGCGTTTCTGGCGCAGCACGGAAACCGGCAGCATGCTGTCCTCACCGTAGAATACTCGCATGCGCTTTGCGCTTATACACTCCCGGTAAGCGGTATTGAAATCCGTTACGGAATCGATATGCCGGCTGACAAACAGCGCGGTCATTCCGTCGTCAGTAATCTTCTTTATTTCTGACATGAGGGCATTATATTGCGCTACATATTTCTTCGCGCTTGGCTGGTTCAGGTCATTTATTATAATGCATTTTGAATTATTGCTTATTTCAAATATCTCGCCCCCGCAGTAACGTCTGACTATTGAGTACAGCCCATCGTAAACCAGCTCGTCAAGCATCCTGTATACTCTGCGGTTATGCGTGTAGTCGTCAAAATAGTTGTGCGGCATCGCTTTAGTGACGATCAGATAATGTCCCTGAGGTGAGCCGATATCGAGGTTGAACTCCCGCTTTATCTCTCTGAACTGCTCGACAGATACACCGGATAATATCTCTCGCAGGTGCTCCTCGCGTGCGTATCTGGCCGCTCTGCGCGCTATATCCGGGCATGCGGTAAATTGAAAGTCATCCGCGGCAGCACGTCTTGTCTGCAGAATGGACATGAACAGTGCCTTGTATATCATGTCCTTCGCATCACAGAAATCCTTGTCTGCTGGAACCGGGTCAAAGCTTGATGCAAGCTGATACGCTTTGCCGATGTGAAATATAATGATATGCACCTTTGCCCCCGCCATGTACAGCTGCATCAATTTTTCTCTGTATCCGGCAGGATCCGACTGTATCTGGATAAGCAGGAAATCGGCGTTATTGGAAAGCACCGCACTGACAAGATCCTCTGTATCCGTCGCTGAAAAAGAGATTGGAGTGTCAGCCAGCTGTGCACGAAAAACGTTTGCGATTTTGTCCGACAGGCAGTATATCAATGTACTCATGCAACTCATCCTCCTTGGGCAGATCGATTATATCATAAAACTGCACAAAAATGAAGAACTTCCATCATCGATGGAAGTTCTGTTTGGCATGCCCGACAGAATTCGAACCTGCGCCCTTCAGAGTCGGAGTTATGCGGTCGTACACGAATCGAGAGTATTTTGGCAGGTTTTCATGTATGACGTACAAAATATGGCGGTATGTAAAACAGCTATGAACCGTTGCGGCGCAATAGTTCATAGCTGTTTTCTCTGTCGCAGAGAGAATAGTAGTCAAATAGTAGTCTGAACAAATCAAAGGTCATGATGCACGGTTCAGCAGCGTTACCTTGTCGATAAACTCTTTCATGTCCTCCATGTAGGTATACGGGGCGTATTCGGAATAGATTTCCGGTGAGTCCAGAATGACGATCTGCACTCCATCTGCCCTCAAAGCCTCCAGCGTCCCCGGCAAACAGCGAGCCTCATTTGGAGTTTTGCAGAGATAGGCAATGCATCCCTGCTGATCAAATATTTTCGCAACAACATATATTTTTCTGTCACCCTTCCGTGTCCACTTTTATAATAGCATCAAATCGACCTCGTCAAACTCATCGCGTCTGCACGAGAACGAAATCCACACAGAATTTTTATTCATGAGAATATAGTTCACAGGCACACACTCCCTAAGCTTTACTGAATCGCCTATATTTTATCACGTATCCCGCCAAGTCACAAGCCGTGAATGATACCATTACTTCTACATTCTATTCAGTTCCTCCGCACAAGCTGCGCAGACGCCTAAGAAAAACAAACAATGCTTTATAGAGTGTGTCAAAGAACATGTATACAATAGAAGTTACGGGAAGGAAGATACGGTGAAAGAAACTATGAAACGGTGTCCTTCACACAACCGTCACGCGCGCCGCGCCGGTGTTCAGCTCATCCGGCAGTTGGGCATTCGTGATGATGTGATCCGCCTCGCACAGCGGCATCAGCATATACGCGCCGGGCTTCAGGAACTTCGACTTGTCGCAGAGGAACACCTTCATATCCGCCTGCTGTAAGGCGCGGCGGCGCAGGGCGTTTGCCCGCGCGCTGTAATCGGCGATCCACGACCCCGGCGTTATCGCCGAGGAGGAGTAGAACATGATGTCGATGCCGAAGTGCGTGATGAGTTCCTCCGCCTCGTACCCGTAAAAGCTCATCGTGTCATAGCACGTCTCTCCGCCGAGGCAGATGGTGGGGACGCGGTACTTCGCCGCGAGCTGCAAAACGGAGATGTTGTTGGTGACGACAGTGATGTTCTTGTAAGCGCTCATCTGGTCGATGATGTGCAGCGTCGTGGTAGATTCGTCCATGAACACCATGCAGTTGTCGCGCAGCAGTTTTGCAGCTGCCTTATCGAGCTTGAGCTTTTCCTGAGGGTTGACGCCCATGCGGAAAACCGCGGGGCCACCGTCCATATCGCTCAAGCGCGGCACCACACCGCCGTGGCTGCGCACCACGAGTCCAAGATCCTGCATTGTGTTCAGATCGCGCCGCACCGTCGGCATGCTGACAAAGAGCTCTTTACTGAGTCTGTCCACGCTTGCATAGCCGCGCTCTGCCAATATATTCATTATTTTCTCATACCGCTCGTTTTTCACTGCTATCCCTGCCTTAAGCTGATCGTTTTTGATCGTTTCTCAATATTAGCGCCAAATCTTGCAGAAGTCAAGTATTGTGAGTATAATACGGTTTAGCTATTTTGATGAAAAATGCCGCCGCAAGGCGCGTGAAATATATATTTTTGATGCAAATTTGTCAAAGTGTTGTAAAACGCACGTTTAGGAAAAGTTCATATACGAAAGGCAAAAAATATGGATAACGTAAGACTGATCGCGTTTGACCTGGACGGCACGCTCACTCAGCACAAGACGAAGCTTGCCCAGCCCAATCTCGGTGTTCTGGACGCACTGCGGGCAAAGTATAAGCTTCTGATGGTCGGTGCGGGGATGTGCAGCCGCATATTCAGTCAAATGAACGGCTACCCCATAGATATTATCGGCAATTACGGAATGCAGTTCTGCACGTATAACGCCGCGACTGGGGAGCTTGACCATGTTTTTGATGAACACGCCCCCTGTGACCGCGCCAGCGTCGAGGCCCGTGTGACTGCGCTGAGGGAGCGCTTCGGGTACACGGTGTTCAAGGGCAATAATGTGGAGTATCACGACTCCGGCTGCGTCACGTTTCCGCTGCTCGGCACTGCGGCGGACATTGCCGACAAGCTCGCCTTCGACCCGGATCGCGCAAAGCGCAAGCCGATGTATCCCGTCGTGCGCGACGCTTTCCCCGATTATACGGTGTTCATCGGCGGGTCGTCGTCGTTTGACCTCGCGCCCTTCCCGTACAATAAATATTACGCGCTCGACCGCTACTGCGCCGAGTATGGCTATGACCATTCCGAGGTCGTCTATGTCGGCGATGATTACGGTCCGGGCGGCAACGACGAGGCGGTCTACCGCTCCGACTTCCGCTTTATCCGCGTGGATGATTACACCCGCTTTGGTGAGTATATGAAAGAGTTCCTGTGAAGAGGAGCGTTGAAAGATGTTTATAGATTGCAGCAAGTACGCCGGAAAATGCGCCTGCGGGCGCGAGCATACCATGGAGACCCGCGCCGCGGTGATAGAGCCGGGTTGCCTTTTTGAGTTTGAGAAGTACATGGCGCAGTTCGGTGTCACGGGTAAGCGCTGCGCGCTCTACGGTGAAAACTCCTATGCCGCCACAGCGGACAGGCATCCGCGTGCCGAGCAGCAGATCGTGCTTGACCCGACTGGGCTGCACGCGAACGAGATATCCACGGCGGAGGTGCTCGCGAAGCTTGAGGGCGATGTGGAAGTAATTGTCGCCGTCGGCAGCGGCACCATTCACGACATCGCGCGCTTCTGCGCGCACGAGCGCGGCATACGCTTCGTCTCCTGCCCGACAGGCGCGAGCGTGGACGGCTTCTGCAGCACCGTCGCTGCAATGACGTGGTACGGCTTCAAAAAGACGCTGCCCGCCGTCGCGCCGGAGATAGTCCTGGCAGACACGGAGATCATCAAGAACGCTCCCATGGAGCTCGTGCGCAGCGGCGTGGGAGACATTATGGCGAAATACACCGCCCTTGCCGATTGGAAAATGGCGCACGTCCTAACTAATGAGTTGCTTTGTGAAAAAATTTATAGTATAATGCAAAATGCCGCCGACACAGTCATGCAGAGCGTCCCCGGCATTGTCCGCGGCGAGGAGAGCGCCTACGCCGATGTGACCTACGCGCTCATCATGAGCGGCATCGCAATGCAGATGATGGGCAACTCCCGCCCCGCCTCCGGCGCGGAGCATCATATATCCCACATGATAGAGATGGAACCGGAGGCATTCCCGGTAAAGTTTCCCGCCATGCACGGAGAGAAGACCGGCGTCGGCTCGCTCATTGCGGTGCGCGAATATAAGCGCCTTGCAAAGATAGAGGACATCACCCCGTACATAACCGACTACGCCCCTATACCGGAGGAGCACTTTCGCAAGTTCTTCGGCGAGCGGCTGGCGGATTCGCTGATAAAAGAAAACGAAAATGACTGCCTTGCAAAGGTGAGCCGCGAAAAGCTCAGCGCGAGCTGGGGTGAGCTGCGGCATATAATTGACGAGCTCCCGACTGAGGAGTACCTTTACGGGCTTTTGGAGATGCTGGACGCGAAGCGCGACCTTGCTTCCATCGGTGTGGAGGAGAGCGAGCTTTCCGTACTGCTGAAAAATTCACCCCTTGTGCGCAATCGTCTGACGCTTATGAGAACGCGCCGGATGATGAAGATATACGAAATCGAATAATATACAACAAATGTAAAGGAGAGAGCACAAGTGAGTGAAGAGATCATCATAAAACACGCTCTTAAAAAGTACGGTGACAATGTCATCATTCCCGATTTGAGCCTTGACATTAGAGAGGGCGAGTTTTTCACGCTGCTTGGTCCCTCCGGCTGCGGCAAGACCACACTTCTGAGAATGATCGCGGGCTTCAACAGCATCGAGGGCGGCGACTTCTTCTTCGGTGAGAAGCGCATAAACGACCTTGACCCTGCCAAGCGCAACATTGGCATGGTCTTCCAGAACTACGCCATCTTCCCGCACTATACCGTCAGAAAAAACGTTGAGTTCGGCCTGAAAAACAAGAAGTTCCCCAAGGACAAGATAAAGACCCAGTCCGAGAAGTTCATGCAGCTCATGCAGATCGACCAGTACGCCGACCGCATGCCTGAGCGCCTTTCCGGCGGTCAGCAGCAGCGCGTCGCGCTCGCACGCGCACTGTGCATCGAGCCGGACGTTCTGCTGATGGATGAGCCTTTGTCCAACCTTGACGCGAAGCTGCGCGTTGAGATGCGCACGGTCATCAAGAACATCCAGCACAGTGTCGGCATCACCACCGTGTATGTCACGCACGACCAGGAGGAGGCCATGGCGGTCTCCGACCGTATCGCCGTCATGAACGCCGGCGTCATCCAGCATGTCGGCACCCCCAAGAGCATCTACCAGCGCCCGGCAAACCTCTTCGTTGCCACGTTTATCGGCCGCTCCAACGTGATAAAGGGCAAGCTCGTCGTCGACGGCGGCAAGACCTATCTTGAAACGCTCTCAGGCTACCGCGCCGAGATACATACCGTCCGTCCCAAGCAGCAGAAAGAGCAGGAGATCACCCTGTCCGTGCGTCCGGAAGAATTTCTGCTCGACCGTGACAGCACAGAGGGCATCTCCGCCATCGTGGATGACTGCGTGTTCCTCGGGCTGAACACCCACTACTTTGTGCACCTGTCCTCCGGCGAGGAGGTCGAGATAATTCAGGAGTCCTCCATCGACAGCATTATCGAGCCAGGGAGCGAGATAAAGCTGAAAATAAACACTGATAAGGTCAACCTCTTCACTGCCGACGGCGAGGAGAACATACTCACCGGCGTGTGCAATGACTGCGCGAAGGCATAACGGAGGGGCAGGCTATGGTCAAAAAACGTTTTGACGGCTGGCTGATCGTCTCTGTGCTGCTGCTGGTGCTGTTCATCGCGGTGCTCATTTACCCGATGTTCGGCGTCATCAAGCAGGCAGTCATCATGCCTGACGGCAGCTTCTCGTGGGAGCAGTTCCACAAGTTTTTCAGCAACAGCTACTATGTGGACACCATCTATAATTCTTTCAAGATCACCATTTTTGTCACGGTGCTCACGCTCGTGATCGGTATTCCGTTTGCTTACTTTTATGCGTTCTATCGCCTCAAGGGCGCGAAGATTCTCTTCGTCGTCAGCATACTTTGCTGCATGTCCGCCCCGTTTTTGGGCGCGTACTCGTGGGTCATGCTGCTCGGACGCAGCGGTGTCATCACAAAGTTTTTCAAAACCGCCCTCGGCATCACCCTGCCCAGCATCTACGGCTTCGGCGGCATTGCCCTGTCGCAGACGCTCAAGTTCTTCCCGCTCGTGTTCATCTACATGAACGGCGCTTTCAAAAGCATTGACAATACCCTCATGGAGGCCTCGGCGAACATGGGCTGCACCGGTGTGAAGCGCCTTTTCAAAATTGTGCTGCATCTCACCATGCCCACCATCCTTGCCGCGACACTCATGGTGTTCATGCAGGCGTTTGCCGATTTCGGTACGCCCACCATCCTCGGCGAGGGCTTCAAAACCTTCCCGGTGCTGCTTTATAACGAGTATCTCGGTGAAAACGGCGCAAACTACAACTTTGCTGCAGCGCTCGCCATTATTGCGGTCATCGTCACAGCCGTGATATTCTTCCTCCAGAAGTGGGCGACAGGGCGCTTCAAATTCTCCATCAACACCTTGCACCCCGTGGAGAAAAAGGACGCGAAGGGCCTCGGCGGCTTCCTCATGCATCTGTACTGCTATCTTCTCTGCGCCATCGCGATCCTCCCGCAGATATATATCATTTATCTCAGCTTCCGCAACAGCAAAGGATCTCTCTTCGGCGTGGGGTATTCCCTTGTCAACTACCAGAGCGCACTGAAGAAAAAGCTCGTGCTCGCCTCGCGCAACACGCTCGTCATGGGCATCATCGCCCTTGCGGTCATCATCGTCATCGCGGTCGTGCTCGCATACCTTGTTGTGCGCCGCAACAACGCGCTCAACCACTCGCTTGACACTATCGCTATGCTGCCCTACATCATGCCCGGCGCCGTCATCGGTATCGCGCTGCTCATCGCCTACGGCTCCAAGCCCGTTGCCCTCACCGGCACAATGGCCATCATGATCATGTCCTTTGCGATACGCCGTATGCCGTACACGATACGCTCGGCAACAGCGACATTAATGCAGATCCCGATAAGCATAGAAGAGGCGGCGATAAGCCTCGGCGCGTCGAAGCTGAAAACTTTCGTGAAGATAACCGTGCCCATGATGTCAAACGGTATCCTCTCCGGCGCGATCCTCAGCTGGGTCGCCATCGTGACAGAGCTGTCGAGCTCCGTCATACTTTACAGCAACAAGACCACCACCCTCACCATGCAGGCGTATATCTACATCGGACGCGGCGAATACGGCACGGCAGCAGCATTTGCGGCCATCCTCACCGTCATCACCGCACTGAGCCTCTTCCTCTACATGGCGATAAGCAAGTCCGAGGACGATATACAGCTCTGATCCTCCGGCACACGACTGCCCAATAGATGCAAATGCATCCGGGAATATATCAAAAAAAAGGAGAACCAAAATGAAGAAAATCCTAGCACTCGTACTGGCGCTTTGCATGATCTTTGCACTGTGCGCCTGCGGACAGTCCGCAGCACCTGCCGAACAGCCCGCTAAGAATGAAGCCCCCGCTGCTGACGGAGCGGCTCCCGCCGAAGACGCGGCAGTCGAGGAAGACCTGGGCGACACCCTCGTCCTCTACTCCTCCATGACCGAAGCCGACCTTGATGCTCTCAAGACCTGCTTCAACGAAGTGTACCCCGACATCGAGATCGAGGTCATCTCCGGTTCCGCCGGTGAGTTCACCGCGAAGATTCAGGCCGAAGCCGGCAACCCCCAGGGCGACGTTACTTGGGGTGGCCTTGCTGACTCCGACGGCGACAAGTACGCCGAGATATTCGAAGCATGGGTCTCTGACAACGACGACGAGCAGATGGAAGGCTACAGCACCCCCAACGGTCTGTACAGCATGGATCACCTCTCCACCGTTTGCTTCTGCGTCAACACCGAGCTTGAGAAGGAACTCGGTCTGAACATCCAGTCCTACGAAGACCTCCTCGATCCCGCACTCAAGGGCAAGATCGTCTTCTCCGATCCCAACAGCTCCTCCGCTGCATGGAACAACCTCTGCAACATCTTCTCCGTTTACGGCATCGACACCGATGAGGCATGGGACTACATCGACGCTCTCCTTGAGAACATGGTCGTTGTTGAGAAGTCTTCCGTCTGCTTCAACTCCGTCTCTGACGGTGAGTACGTTGTCGGCCTGACCTACGAGGACGGTGCGATCAAGCTCAACCAGAGCGCAGCCGAGCTCGGCACTGAGGCTGTCACCGAGGTCCGCTACCCCTCCAACGGCACTTCCGCCTCCGCTTTCGGTGTTGCGATCGTCAAGGGCGCGCCCCACATGGCGGCTGCCAAGGCTTTCGTTAACTGGATCACCTCCGCTGAGGGTCAGAGCGCCATGGCAGAGTACATGCAGGGCACTCTCCGCTTCACCAACGCCAACTACACCTCTCCCGAGAACGCATGGCTCAAGGCGTCCGGCGACATCACCTGGGTCACCCGTGACGTCCCCACTCTGACTGCACAGAAGGCTGACCTTCTTGCCAAGTGGAACGAGCACCTCGCCGCTGTTCAGGGCTGATAGGCAAAGCTGTAATATCTGACTGACATAAGCCCGCTTTATGCGGGCTTATGTTTTAAAAACCGCCGTGCGGTGACTTCCGCCGGCGCTCACCGTGAGCGTGAACGCCGCCGGAAATCACCTGAAAGGGGAGATAATATGAAAATGTACAACACACCGCAGGAGCTCTCAAAATACCTCAACATAAAGTTGGAGTGCGACTGCGGCCGGACGCATTATGTGCCCATAAAGGGCGTGGAGATAGGTGCGGGCGCAATTGAGCGTCTGCCGCACTATGTGAAGAGTCTGGGCTATGCCCATCCGCTCGTTCTCTGTGACGAGATAACCTACAAGATCGCCGGCGCGCGCTGCATGGAGCTTATGCAGGCGGCGGGCATCGCTGCGGCAGAGCATACGTTAACGCACCTTGGCTTTGACGAAGCGACGCTCGGCGAGATCGTGATAAATAAGCCCGACGACTGCGACCTCATTATCGGCGTCGGAACAGGGTCGATAACCGACATGACGCGCTATTCCAGCTTCAAGCTCAAGCTGCCGTGCTTCACTGTCGCCACCGGCGCACCGATGGACGGCTTTGCCGCTTCCATCGGCATCATGAATGTCAACAACCTCAAGGCCACCATGCCCGCCCACTGCACCGAGGTCATCATCGGTGACACTGATATCCTCAAGACCGCGCCTTACCGCATGACCGTCGCGGGCTTCGGCGACCTCATCGGCAAGCTCACCTGCCTCAATGACTGGGAGCTTGCGCGGATAATAAACGGGGAGCATTACTGTCATAATATCGTCACGCTCGTGCGCGAATGCGTGGCGGATGTGATGAAAGAAGCCCCGAAGATAAAGCAGCGCGACCCGGAGACTCTCGGAAGCGTCATGCGCGGTCTCGTTCTCTCCGGCGCCGCCATCAGTCTTTACGGCGATTCCCGCCCCGCTTCCGGTGCGGAGCACCATATGTCCCACTATTGGGAGACGATACTTGAGCAGCGCGGCATCCGCCCAGCCATGCACGGCGAGCAGGTCGCCGTGGGGACAGTGCTGGTTCTGATGCTCATAGAGGAACTGCTCAAGGAGAACATAGACTTCGACGCGGCGCGCGAGAGTGCGCGCGCCTACGACGCCGCGGCATGGGAGCGGGAGATACGCGCCCACTACGGTGCAGCGGCAGACGAGGTCATTGCCTTGGAGCAGAAAGCAGGCAAAAACAATATTGAAGGCCGTCTCGCGCGTATCGACAGCATGCAGCGCAGCTGGGACGCGGTGCGCATTCAGTTTGAGACCCTGCCGGAGAGTTCCTCCGTGCGTGCGCTGCTGCGGGACATCGGCTGCCCATGCACCCCGTCGGACATCGGCGTGGACGACGAGTTGCTCATGGACACGTTCCGTTACTGCAAGGAGATACGCGCGCGCTACACCGTCTTCCAGACCGTGTACGACCTTGGGCTCACAGATAAGCTTGCTGCGCGGGTGATAGAGAAGGCGAACTGCGCCGATTGAGAAGAAAAGGAGAAACAGTATGCTCGAAAAGCTGAAAGAGGAAGTTCTGCAGGCAAATCTTCTGCTGCCGAAGTATGGCCTTGTGACATTCACATGGGGCAACGTCTCCGGCATCGACCGGGAGAGCGGGCTTGTTGTGATAAAGCCGTCGGGCGTGCCGTATGACGGCATGACGACGGAGGACATGGTCGTGGTCGACCTTAACGGTACGCGCGTTGAGGGCAAGTGGAAGCCGTCAAGCGACACCCCCACGCATGTGGAACTTTACAAGGCGTTCCCCAAGTGCGGCGGCATCGTCCATACGCACTCCCGCTGGGCGACTACGTTCGCTCAGGCTGGGCGCAATATTCCCGCCATGGGCACGACGCACGGGGATTATTTCTATGGTGACATCCCCTGCACCCGCCTCATGACGCCCGATGAGATCGCGGGCGAATACGAAAAGGAGACCGGCAAGGTCATCATCGAAACCTTTGCCTGCACCGACCCTGCCGCTGTTCCCGGCGTCGTGGTGCATTCTCACGGTCCGTTCGCATGGGGCAAGGACGCCTTGGAGGCAGTGCACAACGCCGTTGTGATGGAGGAGGTCGCCTTCATGGACTGGCACACCATGATGCTCAACCCCGACAGCGGACACATGCAGCAGGAGCTTCTGGACAAGCACTATCTCCGCAAGCACGGCAAAAACGCCTACTACGGTCAGAACTGAAAGGTAAAGCTAAAAAAGCATCAAGGCGTGAGCGGCATACCGCCCACGCCTTGATTGCCTATCAAAACGACCGCTTGAGATTTTATAGTTTACTGTAAGAACATCAAGCCTCTCTACACAGAAGGCCCCACAATGTTCAACTCCTGCAAATTAGCGGAGTTTTTATCGTTTCTCAGCGTGTATACGCTCGTCCCGTCCGCATGGGCCAGCTGCCCCGCGAGTGCTTTGTCATGCTCAGCCTCGCTTTTCCGTTTGTCTTGGAGCTGATGAAGATGCAGTTTCTGCTGCTCTGTCACAGAACACTATCACTCGCGTCCTTCCGCCCTTGGTGCAGGTATAGAGAACAAGGTCATAGCCGCTGTTCAGGACGGTATCAACCGCATCCGGGCTCAGCGTTTCGAGCTTCTCAACGCAATAGGTGCTGACGATGCCCTCCATGTCTGTAAAAAGGACTGTTTCTCCTTCGGACAGCTCCCTCAGTTTGCCGAAGTGCGTGTCATAATTGTGCGCAGCGATAACAAGGTCGTCCGTGTAGACCGAACCGAGTTGTCGGCATGGAGCCAGCTGGAGCTTGTCATAGTCCCAGTCGGACATAATGGGCAGTTCGAGTCCAAGCGACGGAACGGAGAGATATCCGATGTAGTCGTTTCCGTCAACGGTAACTACCGGCATTTCCGGTATAGGCGTGGGCGGCGGAGCATTCCCCGCCTGAGGATCATGTTCAGTCAGCAGCGGGGTGTGTGCAAGTATCTGCGTCTGCACGCTGCCGAGCACGCTGTCCGCCTCCCGACCGGCGCGGCAGCTGTCCAGACGGTTATGGATATAAAAGGACAGTGCCGCCGCAAGCAGCACTGTTCCTATTATTAAAAACGGGCTTGCTCTGCGCTTACGCATTATCGTCCTTCCCGCGTTTAGAGCGCACCACACCGATAACGACCAGCGCAATGCCGATCCCGCCTAAGACGAAGATGGGCCAGTTGAGCTGCCCTGTCTGGATAAGGCTGCCGGGGCGGTAGGTGTTGGTCACGGTCACATAATAGGTCTCATAATCGTTGGTGAAATTGCTCGTATAGCTGACACGGTAGCGGTAGGGCTTCGGGCTTTCGTTTATCTCCCACGTATTGTCACCGTCAAACAGCAGCCGCGGCCATGTGTATGTCCATTCGTTGCGGGCATTGAGCGTGACCGTGTCATACACCCTGCCGTTGTGCAGCAGCTGGATCTTCACGGATGTCGGTCTGCTTTTGTAGCCGTCATCGTCCCAGACCTTCTTTACCGTAAGCTCCTTGAATCCGAATGTCGGGTCATAGCTGTTATTGAACACAATCCCGTCTGCTTTGGGAGCGCTCTCGTTTTCTCTGATCGTCGGCACGGCGGTGAGTCTGCCGTTATCGTCGTATGAAACGCTGACCGTGACGCGCCAGATGCGCGCGTCGTAGCGCATGTTCGTAAGCGTGCTGTACTGCGCGAGCTGCCTCACGGTATAGCGGTACACGCCGGGCTCATTATATGCTATGGAAAATACGTCCGCAGCCTTAAAGGGATCGGTCTTGGCGTCATCGCTGTAGGTTCGCGCCGGGTTCAGCGGCATGGGGTTGCTGGGCTCGACAGCCTCAATGACGACGCCGTAAGCTGTCGGCCGGGGTATTCCCCCGGTGCGGTTTATCTCAAGCGGGATGCTTGCAGAGCCGGAGTCGGCAGCCGCAGCGTACGCCGCCCCCGGCAGTAAATTCACACACAGCAGCACAAGCAGAGCCGCGGCAAACAGCTTATATATTCTCATTCTCATGGATCATCCTCCTACCTGTGTTTCCGTTGTATATGGCGTCATGTATGCAAGAACTATGGTGCGCGCGTCCGTGTACTCCGAGGAGCAGGTGGACAGGGCGATGATCTGCGGGCTCTCCGCACCGCGCGCGGCTTCGACGGTATCGGGGCGGAGATGTACGGCCTCAGCTTCGGCAAAGTCGAGCAGGCCGCCTATATCAGTCTGCCGCATCTGCGTATCGAAGATCATGTCCTCTGCGGCGGGAACCAGCATACAGGCAAAGATCTCAAGCTTATAGCTCCGGTCGGGCAGGATAAGCGCTCCCGCGGAATTTTCGCCGAAGAACTTCCCGTCCTTGTATTTGTCCAGATCGCCGAACATCCTGCCGTTGTCCATGTGGTGACCGTAGACAAGGGCGTAGGCGTCGTGGAAGGTGTTGTCGCAGCGCGAGTCAAGGAAGATGCTTCCCGCCAAGGCGAAGCTCCCGTACACATCGGTGTTGATGTAGCTGAGGTTATCCTCCCCTTGAAGGATGGGATAATCTATCCTTGTGCCGTCCAGCGTCAGCCATGCGCAAACGTCCCCGTTGACGGCAAGAAGCTCCTCAAAGGACGCGCCGTTATCCTCCTGCGCACCTGGCTTCGGCTTAAGGCTGAGAAGCTCCGACATCACGTTGTCTGCGGTGGAATAGACCTGAGCGTTGTCCCACAGCGCATAGGCAGAGTAGCTGCCCGCGGTTATCAGAAAAAGCACCGCAGCGGCGCTCAGCAGTGCGTTTGCCGCCTTGACCAGAATTCTTACAGCTTTCATGCTGCCCTCCGTAATCTGCCTGCAGCGGCGGCGGGGCAGAGCACTATGCCGCCGCTGCAGGGCTTAAGGTACACCGGGTCGCGTACCGCTTTGTATCAGTCCTCCGCTCCGCGCCGCCTGCGGACAACCATGGCCGCCGCGACGCCGAGAACGGCAGCCAGTATCAGCACGTAGGGCAGAGAGTCGAGCATGACGCCGGTGTCGACAGCGCTATTCTTTGCATTCGTAAAGGCTGCGGTCTGCTCTGCTGCGCTGATCCTGCCGGTCTCGTTGGTGCTGGTGGTCGTGTATCCGTCAGCCGCCATCTCGATCACCATGTAGTCAACATCATAAGGGAGATTGGCGATGGATATGGTATCTCCGTGCTTGAGCATGAATGTGGTTTCTTCGCTGAGCTTGATGGTCGTGGGGTTCTGCGCGTATGAGCCCCCGGAGACTGCGAAGGTTTCGGGATAGGTCATGCCGCTCCTTCCGGACAGGAGAACCGTGAATTCAAAATACTTATTCTTATCGCCCATGTTGCCGGTCACGGTTTTGCTGATCTTCAGCGTGCCGGCGGAATAGGTGTTTTCAAAGGTGTCGGATTTATCCGCCCCTTCGCTTTCGGTATGTACCGCCGCGACTCGCAGCTTGCCGTCGTCTCCGTTAATGACGGTGACAACCAGCTTGATTTCATCGCCATAATATGCAACGCCTGCGGTGGTGCCGGCCTTTTCTATGAGAGTGTACTCATAAATGCCGACGCTGTCATATTGCGGCAGCGTGACGGTAATAGTGCGGGACGCAGCGGGGTCGGCAGCGGCTCCTTCCTCAAAACTCGCGCCGGTGATCGCTCCCAGTGCGGGAGCGGACTGCGCGTCCCCGTCTATGACCCGCCCGCCGCCGCTCTGCTCAAGGGTAAATGTTTCGGCAGGGCTGCTGCCTGCGCCGATGAGCTTATAGTCCTTCCTAATGGTGATCGACGTCATGTCGGTGTAGATGGGATTATCGGTGGGTGGATTATCTCCCTCCGCGTCTGCGGCAAACGCGGGCACGTTTATGCCGATCAAAAGCATCAGGACAAGGGTAAATGCGAAAGCTTTTTTAAGGTTCTTCATTTTTATTCCTCCCGAAATAATATTGCTTCTTTTTGCACCGAGACTCGGCGGCTCACAGCGAGCGCCGACGGATCACGGTTATTACCTTGGCTTCCACGTCGTCCAGCGCTATCGCGCCGAAATTGCGGCTGTCTTGACTCTGTGTCCTGTAATCGCCGAGAATAAAGACGCAGCCGTCCGGGACGGTATATGGGTAGCCCAATCCCTCCTCGGGGTAGGTAGGGTACATTATCTCCCCGGCCTGCGCAGTACCGTTTACAAGGAGCGTGCCGCTCCCGTCGATGGTGATGACGTCGGAGGCACGGCCAAGCACGCGGCCTGTGCGCCTTTCGCCCTCTGCAGTATAGACGACGACATCGTTCTTGCTGAAGTCTCTTTGCAGCCGGTAGCCTATCAGCAGGTCGCCGTCCTTGACTGCAGGGAACATGTCATTCCCCGGGGCCTGCGCAAGCAGAAAGGCCCGTGAGAAGAACAGATAGGCGAACAGCAGAAGTACGGCAGTGCGCGCGGCAAGGCTGACTGCGTCTGCGACAGTCTCCGCATTGGCGCGGCGGGCGCGGATTATCTGTGCGCAGGTCTGCGGTTTGTCATTTGCCGTAGCCGTCACCCCTTTCTGCTCTCACCAGATACTCGGCAAAGCGGCGCGACAGCTCGCTATACTTGGCGTCCGCCTGAGCCAGCTCCCCCTTGTACTTGGTAACGCTCATGCCTGCGGACCTTGCGAATGCCTCAATAAGCGCATCGTATCTGGCACGCTCGGCTCTCAATGCCGCTTCGTATATTTCGTTCAGCTCGGCAAGTTTTTTCCAGAGCTGAACCTCGTTTATCCCGCCGATAAGTGTTCTCTTGAATCTGATCGTACGAAACCACTCGAGCAGTCTCTCATGCTCCCGGTTCACGGGCTTCGTATCTTCTCCGACCCCCGGACGCGCTTCGCCGGGCTTGGCCGGACCTTTTTTTTCTGCCATACCAGTTCTGCCTTCCCTTCCGTTAGTCCTCGCGGTTCTTTCTGCAGCGGCGGATAAGGAATACCGCGCTGCCCGCAGCGGCGGCCAGCAGTATAAGCACATAGGGCAGAGAATCGAGCGCAACGCCGGTATCAGGATTCACATCCTTGAAGTTTGTGAACACAACCGCATTGCCGTTTTCCGAGACGGTGAACTCCGCTGTCCTGCCGTTCTGCTTGTCTGCCCCATCGATTTGATACGAGGTAGTGTATCCGCTTTGCGAACAGTCCTGCTCCGTCACGGTCACTGTGCTGCCGAGGGGAACATTTTCAATTGTATACTCATCGTTGTGCTTGAGCGTAAACTCAACCGTGGCTGCATCGCCGATTTTATAGGTGAAGCCGAATTCTCTGTCCCAGTCTCCCAGTGCTCCGGCAACAAGCTTTTCGATCCTGACGGTTGCGGCAGACTCCTCCCACTGTCCGTACAGCACGGTGTTTTCGTTAACTGTAATCACATCCCCGGGCCCATATCTGGTTCCGGTTCCGTCGGCGTTTGTGTTCCAGCCCGTAAACCTGAGCACGGTTCCGTCCGTGCAGTTAACAGTTGTCCCGACGGCTATCCCGTTTGTGCCGACCATTGCCGTGCCGACCGTCGCCGTCAGCGGCTTGCCGCCTGTGACCGTATTGGGAACATTTATGTTCTCCGCTTTCTTTCCGTCCGGGAGATTTGCGTCATAGCTGAGGGTGATCTGCTCCTTCGCTTTAACATAGAAGTCTATATGCCAGCCCTTGTCCTGGCTGCTCGTCTGAAGCTTCACGACATAGGGGATAATCTCATAGCTGGCTGCATTAAAGCCGCTTTTTATCGGTGTCCCGTCAGCGGCGCAGCAGTCAGAGTAGTTGTTGTTTACCAGCTGCTTCAGGAGCGCCGCATAGTCGATGCCAATAAGCACGGCCTTGGTCTGTGCTCCTGAAGCATCTGCCACGCCTGCTGTATTCGTGTCGTTTATGCTTGCCGTCGCCGCCGCTATGAATGCTTCGATATTAATTAAAGCCTTCGGATTCGTCGAGTATGTACCGCCGGCATCCCACGTACTTCCGTTGTGGAAATAATATGCGCCGCTGATTACCGTCGGCTCTCCGGGGAGCGTCCGGGAGTCCTTGATAACGGCGATATACACCGGGTAATCGCTGCCCTTCTCGGCGGCCTCCCTTATAATGTCGTTCTGCGTCTTGACTATTATGGTGACGGCTCTACTGTTATTGCCGCTGCCGCACTGCACAACAGCCGTTGCTCCCTCCTGTGCGTCTGAGCTTATCTCAACGTAAGCGTAGTGCTTCCCGTTCCCGTTTGTGGTTTGGCGGAAATAGTGCTTTTCACCGCCGCTCACGGTATATCCGCTGAACCCATCACCCGGCGTGCCGGAAAAGCTCCACATAAGCCGTCCTCTATAATTCCGCTCGAATCTGATCACCGTGCCGGGCGCGGCATAGATCGTCTTCCCGCCTGATGTGCCCTGATCCATATCCACAAGCGCGGTATGATACCAGTCCTCCGGGGAAAGCTCCGTCTTGCCGCTGAGGACATAGAAGGTGGAAAAGCTGCCGGTAGAGAAGGTCAGGACTCCGCCGTCCGCCTGCGCGGACAGCTCCTCCGCAGCGGAAACCGCCGCAGCTCTCAGGCGCATGGGCGCACCCGCCGCGCCATGCACATGCACGACACGGACGATGTCGCCAAGCTCAAGCCCGGACACGCTGATGCTCACCATCCCGTCCGTCGGCTGGAGACTGTTCCCGTCCTCATCGATAAGCGTTATATCGAACGCATAGACCGTATAGCTTTCTCCGATGTCCTCCCCGAGCAGAGAACCCACCGCAGCGCGCAGAGACTCCTGTCCGTCCTCAAGCGCGATAACGGAAAGCCACGCCGCGCGCTCGGGCAGCGCACCCTGAGCCGTGAAGCCGTACTGTCCAGCCGCCGCGCTCAGGCTCTGCGGCGCTTCGGCACTCTCTTCCTCTTCGTTTTCATTCTCTATGCCGGCCTCATCGCCGCCGTCTTCAGGCTTCGGCTCTTCGGCGGGCTGCTTGTCCTCAGGCTCCTCTTCATTGTCCTCACCGATTACGGGAGACTGCGGCGCAGGCGGCTCTTCACTGACAGCGGGAACCTCCGCCGCGGCGAAGCGCCCATACAGCTCAACCGTTGCCGATGCCTCAAACGCAGCGACCGTACCGAAGCCGGTGAACTCCATTCCGTCGGCGGTGAACCACCCGGCGAATCTGTGCCCGTCAAGGGCAGGATCGTCAGGCCTTGTGAGAGTCTCCCCGCTGCCGACCGTCACGCACCTGTACTGCGCACCGTTGACAAGGAACACATAGGTCAGCACCGCCGCAGCCGGCTCCTCCTCGGGCGGCTGTATCTCCTCTGTTAGCTCCGCAGCATAGGCGGACACGAACAGACTTCCCAGCAGGACAAGCGCAATGCACAGCGCAAGGGTACGCTTTATCAAAGCGCTTCCTGCAAACAAATTTCCGAACTTCATAGTTTACCCTCCTGCCGTTTCCAATGATATCCGACAGCGCCGCGCCTCGCGGCGCACTTTCCGACGCAATGTTTGCCTGCTCAGACCCGCCGTCGCGATGCGGAAAAATCCCTGCCTTGTAAATACTCCCGTCTTGCGAAGCTCCGGGGCGGAGTTCTTAACAAAACCATTTGCTTTAGTTATGAGTCTACCCCCCCCACATTTGTTTATATTATATTATGTACTTTCCTGCGAGTCTGTGACTGAGTCTCATTATCGGGAGTGTTTGCGCGTTCCGTTTCAAAAAAAATTTCGGTTCTATAATAAATGTTGGGGTCAGGCTCATCGCCTGACCCCAACATTTATTATAGAACCAATATTCCCGGCGCTTCCGCGCAGGCTGTTATCCCGAAGGCAGGATGACGGTGTTCGCGTCATAGTCCGCCGTATGGCGAAGCACATCGTTCGTGCGGGCAATTTTATCCGATAGGCTTTCGATGAATTTCCGGAGCAGCTTCACGCCGATGACAGGGTCTGTCTCCATCAGGGAGTTGAGCTTTGCTTTGCTTATGCACAGCAGCTCCGTAAACTCCACGGCGGTGCCGCTGAGACGGAAAATATTCCGCGACAGGCAGCTCTCGCCGATGAAGTTTCCCGCACGCAGCAGAGCAATCTCCGTCGGTGCGGAGCTGATGTTGCTTTCGCGGTTCGCGATCAGCCGCACCTTGCCCTTGAGGATGATGCAGACCTCCTCGTTATAATCTCCGCTTGAAAAAACCGACTCGTTCTTATAGTAAGTTTTTACATGGCAATATCCGCTGAGCGTGTCCAGCTCGGCTTGGGTGAAGCTGTCAAGCGTCGGCAGCTTCCTGATGGTCTGGAGTATTTCGTCACGGCTCAGCTCCCGGCGGTGCTCCTTATCCAGCCGTATCTCCGGGGCGGACATATTGTGCCTTTCAAGCACGGCGCGCACCGCGTAGCGCTCCCTGCGCACAAGCTTTATCACGCTCTCCCATGCCCTCTGCGTTTCAAGATAGGCGGCAAATGCATCAAAGTCCGGCTTTGCGTCGTGCTTTGAAATGTAGATATTGCGCAGAGCCTCCGCGCTGGCTTCGCTGTCCCCGGCGGCGAGGTACTGCGCGGACAGCATCATGCTGCTCCTGTATATTTTTTCCTCCAGATCGTCCTTCAGGAAAGCCCCGGGGTAGGGGTCGAAGTCCTCCGGATAGACCATTATCAGGTTGCTGGTCTTGCGCTGTGAGGTCATTTTTGCTTTCTGGTAGACGAAACGGTATATATCCTCGCGCACGCGCATCCATTGCGGATGCGTTTTTGGCTGCGGCAGGTGCTTTATTGACAGGGTGTTGTCAAGGAAAAAGCTGAAGCCGAACATGCGGCTGTTTATGACATAGTCGACGTCCTCGCCGCGCGGGACGAGCGGGTCAAAGGGTACACACTCGAAAAGCTCACGGTGCAGCGTCATCGCCCCGCCGAATGCAAACGGCGTGCGCTTGAGTCTCGGCCCGCTCCCGATGATTCTGTCAAAGGCCTCCCCCTTGCTCCCGAAGCGATCCCAATACGTCATCCACGGCTCGGGCTTCACATCGTCGTAGTACTGGTTTTTGCTGTTCAGGTAGTATCCGGCCACTCCGTGGACGACATCGCCGTATACTCGCCGCCCGATAAACTCCATCGCTCGCTGGACATAATCGTCCATCTCAAACACCTCATCGTCGTCAATGAGCAGTGCCGCGTCCGCCGTCAGAATGGAGGCAGCAAGCAGGCACACGTTGCGCACATTGGCATACCCGTACATGGACAGCAGCCGCAGCGCTCTTTCGTCCAGCCCCGCGCCGCGCAGTATGCCGGCTATATCCCGCAGATCGCCCGCCGTAAAGAGGTAGGTTTCCGCGCCCAGTCCGGACCTTAAGACGATGCGCCTGACCTGCGCCAGCGCTGCCTTCTCCACATCCTCCGTTGTCGGGCAGACAAGGATAACAAGCTTGAAGTCCTTTTCCCGGAAGCGCTTCATGCTCACAAGAGTGCGCTCAAGCGTTCCCTCCTGATCCACCGGCGTCGGGTGGTCGTATATCGCGTCGCCCTCCTGCCATGGCTCGCCGCTCCGGCGCGACCAGTAGGTGGGGATAACCATCGTTTTTCTCATCTGCCGCCTTAACTCCTTATATAGTTCTTTTCAAAAAACGGCTCAGCGGTTCCTGAGCCTGCGCGGAATGGACAGCGTTGACGCATACAGCTGCTCAAGCTTGATAACAAACAGCCGCTGCGTGAAGCGCTCCTTTACATAGCGGGATATTTCCGCCCTTCTGCCGGGATCCTCATGGCTGCGCAGCAACTCCTCAAGTATCGCACCGCAGAGCATGTCCTCATTATCAACGGGGACAAGCGCGCCCACCTCACTGTTTATGAATTCAGGCAGGCCGCCCTCGTTTGAAGCAACGACAGGCAGGCCGCACGCCATCGCCTCGAGCGCGACAAGTCCGAAAGGCTCCTTGCGCGACGGCACGGCAAGCACGTCGGCCGTGCTGTACAGCCTGCGCAACTCCTCCTGCTCCCTGTGGCCGAGGAAAAACACTCCCTTCAGGCCGAGCGAGTCCTTGAGCGCTTCAAGTTTTTTCCGCTCATCGCCGCTGCCGACGATAAGGGTTATGATCTTCCCCTTTTCCAGACGTTCATACTGCTTTGCCGCCCTGAGCAATGTATCCGCGCCCTTGAACGCCGTCAGCTTCCCTACGAAGAGGACTATCTGTTCACCGTTATAATTGATGCCGAGAGAGGTCATCAGCTCCTCCCGGTTTGCGTCCACGGGGAAGAACACATCCTCGTTGTAGCCGTTGTGCAAAAGCACCGTTCTCTCCACCGTCTCCGGAAACCGGCAATGCAGCGCGCGCATATTGTCTCCTGAAACCGCGATGATCTTTTCGCAGCGCTTTGCCGCCAGCTCCGCAAAGCCCTGAAACTCCGGCCATTTCTCACAGCCCATGAGATCCGTGCCGTGCGTTGTGATGACGGTCGGTATCCCGTGCTGCGCCGACAGCCACGCAAGGCACCATACGTGCTGCGCATGTATAAGCTCCGGCTTAAATTCATCTATTGCCTGCATTATGGCCGTGTCAAACGCCGTCAGATACTGCGCAAGCTCGCCGCCGTCCAGATCGCCGAAGGTGGTCACGCTCCTCGGATGGGTCGTGAAGCACGGGAAATTAAACGGCAGCGCGTCCTTGCGCGGGACGTACCGGGAGAAGCGAACATATCTCATACTCACGCCGGGAATCTCCTGCGGAGCTTCGTTTTCTGGGAAAACAACGCACACCTGATGCCCCCGCATGGCAAGGTGCACGGCTATGTTCTTTGTGTATGTGCCGCTGCCGGAGCCGTCGAGCGGGAAGTGATTGACAAGCATTATTCTCATGTTCCGTACCGCCTTTCCATAAATTCCTGCCATGCCTTCGCCGTGTTGAAATACTGGTTTACCATGCTCTCAAGGCAGCCCTCCGCCGCTCTCGCAATCTGCGGCAGCTCCATAAACCGCTCGTCCTTAGTGTACTCACACAGTCCGCGTGCTCCCATTTCAAGCTGCTTCAGTCTCCATGTGTATTCCGCTGAGGAGCAGCCCTCGCGCCAGCGCAGAAAAACATTCCTGCCTATCCATCCTGTGCAGGCGTAGAAAAACCTGTCGCGCACGCGCCGGCTTTCCCGGAGGTCCGGCAGGACGGGGTAGTTGCCATAGGTATCGTGAAAGATGTGCACGTCGATATCCATGCAGCTCAGGTGCCCATGCTCTGCGGCAATTCCCATGAAAGTATCCTCTCCGCGCGCAAGAAACGGCTGTCCGTTATAGAAATAGTGCGGGGAGAAGAACGGCGGAAGCTTAGGGAATGCATCCATTTTTATTCCGAGGTTGCCCCCGAGGAGCTTGTTTGTCCACTTTTGCCTCGGTATGGCGGATTTCTGGATGGTCAGGCATTTATGGAAAAAGCCGTCCTTCCAGAACAGAGACATCTCGTCCTTATGCAGCCCATACAGGAGCGCGTCCATGCCGTTGAAGTGCGCGGGTGGAAGAATGTTATAGCCGGAATAATCGCTCGTTGTGATGTCCACCCCGCGGGCGATGCCTCTCGCGTGGCTGCCCACAAAATCCACATCGTCAAACCACAGCCTTCCCTCCCGGTTCTTTCTAAGAACTCTCGGCTGCACGTCGGAATCAACGAAGATGAGCAGATCAATATCCTCAAACAGTGCCTCCATGAGCACATGGTTCCGGTTAAAGCCGTAAGGTATCAGTCCGTGCTCTGACAAAAGCTCGGAATACAGCAGGGCATCCACTGACTTATCGCTGACGCCCAGCTTGTTGAATTCTCCGTATGCGCGGCGGTAATTGTGAAGCTCTATCAGTGATACCTTTGTCCGTTCCTCCAAGGCAAACAGCGCCGAGCGGCTCATACTGTGCGAGTACACGACAATCACCCGGTCAATTTGATGGCCGTATGTTTCCGCATTGTCCAGAAAGTCTATGAGCGGATGTGCGGAAATGAAGTCCCGGACTATCATCCCCAGTGCAATTTTCATATTCTTCCTCCCCTCTGTCGATCAATGGTATTAAAAGACCGCACAAGTCCTTTCGGCAGTGTCGGGACTTGAGCGGCCTTTGTCGGTAAAACGAAGGTTGTTGTATGAACCGGTCAAGAACACTGAGGTTGATCGGACTTTTTCATATAAGAAAACTTCAAATAGTCAATTAAAAGAACCGCAGGCTCTTTTCGAAAGCCAAGTAAAGGGCTAAGCATAAACACGGGGAGGTGTGAACTGTAGGAGAGACTTGGATATATGAGGTGAAGCATAGATCCAGAAGGCCTGCGGTTCCATGGAAGATACTCTGTTTGTGAGAAATACAGGCAGTGTAACACTTACAGCCCCCGATTCTCGACTGGCTGTCAGAGTCCGCAATGCAGTCGTCAGCCGCAAACTTATATACTCCCATATATAATATACACTGCATTTTACAAAAAGTCCGTGACCGGGTCACGGTCACGGACTAAATAAAGAGCCCCAATATCTATTTGCACATCAATGCACGGAGCGCCGGTATGTCAATAAGCCGCACCGCGCCGCGACGCTGCTCAACAAGACCCTCGGCGGCAAACATTTTAATCCGCCTTGCCACGACCTCCCTTACAGAGCTTGTCTGCTGGGCTATCTGGTCATGCGTCATGTACAGCTCCGTCAAACCAGTACGGTCATGCTCCCGGACAAAAAAGGCGGCAAGACGCTGCTCAAAGCTCATAAAAAGCACTTCCTGCATCGCCGGCATTACCCTTGAAAAGCGCTCGGCTAAGAGCTCATACATAAAGCAGCGGAAATGAACATTGCTCTTCATCAAGGTGTGGACGGTTTCGACGCTTACGGCTAAAAGCTCGCACTCCGTATCTGCGGTAAGGTAGGTGTCAAAGGTTATCTGGTTGAATGCTGTTGAAGCGGAAAGCACGCACAGCTCACCGGAGTGCAGCCGGAAAAGGCTGATCTCACGCCCCTGTGCGGAAATAACGCTCACCCTTATGCAGCCTCTCAGAATGTAGCACTGTCCAAACCCGCCGTGTATATGCTCTCCCTGTTCAAAGCGGCGGAAAAACGCCCCCTTTGCGATAAGCTCCCTTTGCCCCTCATTAAGCTCCCGCCAATAAGGAAGCATCGGCAACAGGCTTTTGATTTTCTCCATGCTGCCCCTCCTCACCTAAGTGTTGTCGGGTTTTTGAAATATACCGCTTTACGGCAGTGATGAATCAGCTGCGTTCCGCCGACAACGGCAGCTCCATCCCCAAGCACTGATCGATCGCCCATTTCTGGCAATCCGGGCATATCCCCTCAAAAAGAAGGTAGTGTCTGCTGACAATGTAATCTGTTGCATCCGCCGCTTCAAGATCAAGCTTCCTTTGGTAGTCGACCGGAGCGTTGCTCAGCTTTCCGCAGTTTGTGCACAGAATGTGGTAGTGCGGATGAACAATATGGTCGAACCGCTCCGGGCCTGTCTGACCGACGCGGACCACTTCTCCCTGCGCCTGCAAAGCGCGCAGATTCCGGTAAACCGCAGCCCGGCTTACGCTGTCTGCCTGCGCCCTGACGTAGAAATATATCTGCTCGGCGGTCGGGTGGTCATCACGCTCTTTCAGCGTTTCCAATATCAGCCTTCTATGCATCAAGTCATCCAGACGCACCATAGCAAAGCAAGCTCCTTTCGGCAGAATTGATATTGAGACCGAATCTCAATACTACTTTACCATGTTTGTCTTTCTGCGTCAATGCATGTTTTAGCTTTTGCATTACAAAACAAATATTTGCCTACTGTATAGACGCAATCACGGCATGTGCCGTGATTGCGAACGTGGCATTAGGCAGAGTCATGCTTGTTGACACCTGACTTGCTATATTATATAATAATATAGTTTTTTGAATATTTACATTGAAAGTTCAGGTAATGACAGTGAAGCAGCACAGAGACACACGCCAGCGCAAATTGATTCTTGATGCTGTCCGTAGACATACGGATCATCCGAGCGCGGATCAGATATTTATAGAGGTCAGGAGTACTGACAGTAAGATCAGCCGCGGGACGGTATACCGCAATCTTAATTATCTTGCGGACGCAGGCGAGATCACACATGTCCGTGTCCCCGGTGCCGATCGCTATGAAATCCGGACAGATTTCCACTATCACCTTTACTGCACCGGCTGCGGCACGGTGAGAAGCGTGCCGCTTGAGTATCACCATGATGCGGACAGGGATGTTGCCGAAGCTTCCGGATACACAGTATTCCGGCACAGGACAGTGTTTGAGGGGCTTTGCCCCAAATGCCAGGAGCGTAAGCGGGGGCTCACCGCGCCCGAAACGGCGCTCCACGATTTATAATTGCTGCTCCCTAAAGCAGCTCAATAAGCTCCGCTTCCGGGCGCAGACCTACTGACAGATCAACAAGACGTCCTTTTTTGAACAGCATCACCGTAGGGATGTCTCTCACTCCGCGCCGGAGTGCAAACATAGGATCTTCGTCCACATTGAATTTGCATACCTTTACTCGGCCAGCTTCAAGCACGGATATTCTTGACAGCAGCGCCTCCACTCCCCTCCCTGCCTTGCTCCAGGAGGCGCAGAAGCCGACAAGCACAGGAATATCCGAGCAGAGCACCTCTTCGTCAAAATTGACCGGGTTCAGCTTAACAAGTCTGTTAATACACATATTTCCCTCCTTTGCCCGTATATGCGGGGCAGGGTCTTCCGAATACAACGACAATTCCTACCGCAATAAGCTTACTCTTTTTCTTTTGATTTCTCCGTGACAAAGTCACATATCACAAAGGATTATTTTGCTATAATAATACTGCGCAGCCGCGTCCTGACCTTTCTCCGGTTGATGCAGGTTCTCCTCTCCGTTATTTTGTGTATACCCCCATTCGTTAGGAGGTGGCACTGTTGAAAAAGCAAAGGGATCTCATGGTTCACGCCAGTCGGCATGTTTCTCCTGCGCGGATCTGGCTCCTTATTATTATCGTTCTGGTATTCTCCGGCATTGTGTTTTCTTCCTGCACCAGAGAAATCATAGATGCTCTGCGCATACTGATGTAGTGCGTTATACATGACCGGCACTTCAAAAAATAAACGGCGGATAAGCTTACCATGCTTGTCCGCCGTTTATGCCGCTGCTGCACCCAGCCCGCCGTATCCGAAATACCGTCCGGCTCAGCAGCCGCTATTATTTTGCTGGCAGTATTCATTTTTGGTTCGTCATGCTCCGTTTGCATTTTCTGCGCGCAGGCACAGAGTGACAATAGCAGAACCGGCGCCATCAATAGTGCAAACACTCGTCTGGGTGTTATTTTCGTAGCCACTCCTTTCAAAATTTCCCGCTTCGGCCGGAACCGCCGCCGCCGGATTCGCTGTGACTGCTTCCGCTGCTGGAGGAGCTGCGCTCGATCTTTCTGCTGGAGGTCGTCTTATGGGTAAAACAATCTGTTTGTTCCGTAAGGCGGAGTCCCGCGGAGACGTAGGCGTTCGCGGTTGCTTTTTCTGATACATTTTCCATTTTCTGCCATATCACAGCGACGATCGCGGCTGCTGCCAACAGAGAAAGGCCGATCACGATAAGGATCGGAAAGAACAAGCTCGCCCGGACGGGCTTTCCTGCGGAAGCCTTTTCCAGATAGACGCTGCATTCTTTGACGTAATCCTCAAAGCCGCCGTACCAGTCGTTCTCACCGAAATTGTCGAGGAAGACCTTTTCCAGCTTCTCCTGACCATAGCTGTTGAACGCATACTCGCAGCGTGAGCCGTAGCAGAACATTGCCCAGTCGCGATCATCCATGCTGAGCAGGAGCATGATCCCGTCGCGGTTCGGTCCTTCGCCCATGGTGCATTCATGGTAGATGGTGTAGGTCGCCTTATAGACGCCTTCAGAATGGAAGTCCCGATAGTCCTCCACGGTTACGATGTAAACGCCGACACCATACTTTTTGGATACGCTTTCCGCCATCTTTTCCAATAGCATATTTTCGTTTTTGCTGAGAAGTCCGGCCGCGTCTGTCACATAAGGAAGCTGTGCACCTGTCTGCTCAGCCGCAGCCACACTCACGCAGGATACAAGCGTAATCAGAAACGCCAACAGGAAACAGCATATTCTTTTTTTCATATCTCAACTCTCCCTATCGTGCCATAAGCAGCAGCGCTGTCACGCTGATGGCAATGAGCGGTGCCGCGATCGCCGCAAACAGGCCAATTACCCGCTTTGTGCTGACGGGAAGGCTGCCTACCAGCTTGCCCGTCTGACCGTTCATTGCAAAGAGGAAGTCCTTGTCCTCCCATTTCGTGTGCAGGATCCAGACAGGGAGCAGCGCGTAATGCACCTTACCGCGCTTCAAGTGGATATCCCGGTTCGTTTCATTGCAGGAAGTGTAGCCCGAAACCGTGCTCTCCAGCGCACTCAGCAGTGAGCCAGCGCAGCGCTTGTCCGCCCGCTCCCGGCTGTCTTCAACGCTGACATCGTATTTAT
>OIWM01000282.1_pt1 | contig 64870 bp, 55 predicted proteins | sample 1587451 | NCBI WGS metagenome assembly OIWM01 (sample SAMEA3888907, study PRJEB22519) | human gut metagenome | biome: human gut; feature: human-associated habitat; material: faeces | place: Denmark | collected 2011 | reverse complement strand
ATTCATGTTCTGAATCTGATCTTTGATACAAATACTCATGACTTCTGCCACTCCTCAAGATTCTTTCTGATGCGGTCGAGGCATTCCTCAAACCGGGTAATTTCTTCCTCTGAAAAACCCTTGTAGTAAATGCTGCCCATCTCATCAGATACAGAATCGTACTCGCCCTTTAAGGCATGTGCTTTCTCAGTCAGAAACAGGAGTGTTTTCCTTTTGTCCGTTTCAGACTGAACACGGCTTATCAGCCCTTGATTTTCCATTCTTTCCAGCATCGTCGTAAGAGATGTTATCGCTAATCCGCATTTGACCGAGAGTGACCTGATCGAGATTCCATCCTCCTGCCACAGCACATAAAGAATGCGCCCCTGGGCTCCATTGAACGCATCAATATTCTTTTCGCTGAGAATCTTCTCAAAAATCCGGTCTCCAAGTTGTTTTATTTTGGTGACAAGAAATCCGCCATTTGTTTTCATGCAAATGCTCCTATATAGTAGTTTGTTGAATTATACTATATAGGAGCTTTATTGTCAACAGTTTGTATGCCTGAATAGAGGTAAATTCCGTTTTTTCCTTCTTTTTAAAAGCATTAGACCCCATGTCTTTTTGCCAAAGGGCAAAACAGACGGAGCAAGTGCAGATGACTGAAGCAGTTATTTACTGTAAATAATAATGCAGATTTAGAGTTTCTTTCGACACCTCAGTGTAAGGTCCGCTTGTATGTTGAACTGCTGACTACCAGCAAGCTGAGCGATTACCATACAGACCTTAACAAGCAGGCAGAAACAATGTTTTCTCGGACGGTTTACCCGCTAATCGGACGGTTTACCCGCTAAATAGAAAAGTCGCTGTCACAGACGGCGGCTTTTCCTTTTCGGGAAGTATTCAAGAAGTCATACAGTTCCGTGAGTAATGGAAGAAGGCAATGATTTGAGAAAAAGAGAAGTGTAATATTCTGAAAATTTCTTGAAATTTCTGGAAAAATATGCTACAATACCTTTGTATAATTATATAGTGGGGAATTTATATCCTTTTTGCCTTAGGAATTATGGAAGGCGGACTTGTCTATGACAAACGGAAATGCGACAATCATTGTCGGCTCGGCTCAGCTGGGCAGGAGCATAGCGCCGTTTTTTCAGCGTGTCAAGTCTTATTTCATACAATTAATAACGAACCAGATGCCGGAGACAGGGCGTATTATGCCTTGGCTTCGGCTTTTTGCGTTTGCCGGAAGGATGGTGGTTTGATATTGAAGTCCTAACCACGACCGGCAAATCGATCTTTTCCGGTTAAACCTTCTGTCTTCTCCGGCGTGTCCGCTGTCGGAGGAAGAAAATAGCGGATAGAATTATTTTGGAGGAATAAAAATGAAGAAGAAACTTCTAAGCCTTCTGCTTGCGTTGTGCCTTGTGATGGCACTTGTTCCGATGACAGCGTTTGCTGAAGGAACTTCAGTAGATAATTGGGACGGTACGGCAGATACAAGCTGGTACACCGACCATAAGACAGATACTGAATACCATTTCACCACTGCCGAACAGTTGGCCGGTTTAGCGCAGTTAGTCAATGACAAAACTGCATCTGTATCATTTGAAGGAAAAACGATTTACTTAGATAATGACCTCGACTTATCCGGCTCCCAGTGGACTCCCATTGGAGATGGCAGTAACCATAGAAGATTTTTTGCTGGTACTTTTAATGGACAGCATCATAAAATCATGAATCTGAACCATCACTATACTGGAAATGAAGTTGTTCGAAATGGACTTTTCGGAGTTGTTTCTGACGGTGGTACATTAAAGAATTTACTTGTTATAGACGCTGATATTGCCTCAAATGATGGTTCGTTACTTGCCGGCATTTTGGCGGATTGGGTCAATGGCGGCACCGTTGAAAACTGCTACACAAGCGGAAAAATAGAAAACAATGTTGGCAGCAAGTTCGTTGGTGGGCTGATTGGTCAATGCACTTGGAGTACACAGGTAAAAGGCTGTGGCTCAGACGCCACGGTTATCAGTACAGAGTCCAATGAAGATGATGTTGATACCGTTGGTGGGCTGATTGGTCAGTGGGAAAACTCTGCGGACAGCTCGTCGATTACCGATTGTTGGTTTGGCGGTTCTGTTTCCTGCAATAATATCTATTCAGCTGTAGGTGGTATTCTCGGTGCAAACTTTGAAAACTTCTCTGGGAACAAGCCTGGCGTAATAATCAAAAATTGCATAGTTGCAACAAAAAACATCACTAGCGCTGAGCCTGGCAATATCACTTGGATTACAGCTGTTGTAAAGACCCATGTTACCGACTGCATTTGGCCGGATACCCCTCCTGATGGTGTAACGCTTGATGAAGAAACATATCCTGATAATAAAGGCAATTACTTAGCCGTTGCTAAGCTGGTGGTTGATTGGGATGCAGGTACTGCGGGTGCCGACCCGACCTTTGACCAGTCATCGTGCGGCACTGCTGTCTCCAACTTCACCTCCGCAGATGTCCTTGCTGGCTTGCAAACCAATGCCGGTGCGGGCGTTGAATGGGTTGCCGGAATCGGTCATCCAACTTTTGTGTGGGATGACAATAACATCCCCGCTGATTACACAAAGGTAGATGCAGCCATTGCCAAGGCAACGGCTCTTGATAGCAGCCTATATACAAATTATTTTGCGGTAAAAGATTCCATTAACTCTGTTGACCGAGCAAAAAGCAAAGTCCAGCAAACAGAGGTTGATGCAATGGCAAAGGCTATTGAAGATGCCATTGCTGCCCTGCAATACAAGGATGCCGACTACACCAAGGTCGATGTAGCCATCGCCAAGGCAAATGCACTGAACAAGGACAACTACAAGGACTTCTCTGCTATGGAAGCTGCCGTCAGTGCTGTTGTCCGTGACAAGAATATCACTGAACAGAGCGAAGTGGATGCAATGGCGAAGGCTATTGAAGATGCCATTGCTGCCCTGCAATACAAGGATGCTGATTACACAAAGGTTGATGCAGCCATTGCCAAAGCAAATGCACTAAACAAGAATGACTACAAGGATTTCTCCGGTGTGGAAGCCGCTGTCAAGGCAGTTGTCCGTGACAAGAACATCACTGAACAGAGTGAAGTGGATGCAATGGCGAAGGCTATTGAAGATGCCATTGCTGCCCTGCAATACAAGGATGCTGATTACACAAAGGTTGATGCAGCCATTGCCAAAGCAAATGCTTTGAAGAAGGATGACTACAAGGATTTCTCCGGTGTGGAAACCGCTGTCAAGGCTGTTGTCCGTGGTAAAAATATTACGGAGCAATCCGAAGTAGACAAGATGGCAAAGGCTATCGAAGATGCGATTGCTGCTCTTGAGAAACAACCTGCCAGTACCAAACCGGGAACATCCGATAAGAATCCCCAGACTGGCGATACAAGCAACCTTGCACTGTGGATTGTCCTGCTGTTTGCCAGCGGCGGCGCAGCCATCGGCACAACGGTTGTAAGCAGAAAGAAAAAGTAATAACGGATAATACAGCGGCGTGGGTATCCTCCACGAGTTGACCCAGGAGAAGATGGAAGATGCCAAACAGCATCACTTCACTGAGCGTAGCAAAGAGAAAACAGTGCAAGCTTTCCGAAAACTGATTAAACTGAGAACCGCATAGGGGTACCTTCCTTACGGAGGGTACCCCTATGCGGATGATTTTTTATGGGTATTTTTCGGAATTACTCCGTTGCGTTGCCCAGCTGCACGGCGGCAATGGCCAACTTGTCCAGGTCGTAGGTCATCTCGAACTGCTCGATGGCATTGTCCACAAAGTCGTTGGACTTCTGGCTCAGCAGGGCGCTCTTGGCGGTGTTGTACCAGCTGAGGCCGGAGAAGAACATCACATGGTAGCCGTACTTGGTGCGGACCAGGCCGTAGTCGCCGGTCTGGCGGCTGTCGTCAAAGCACCAGGCGTCAAATTCGTCGGTCATGTCGCCCTGAGAAACGTTGGAGTACAGACCGCCGTTGGAAGCGGAGCTGTCCACGGAGTTGGCGGCGGCAGCTTCGGCGAAGGTGTCCTCGGTAGCCTCCCCGGCCAGCCAGTCGTCCAGAATTTGCTGAGCCTTCACCCGGGCTGCCTCCCAATCCTCCTCGGAATAGGTGGTGTTGCCGTCGTCGTCCTTCACGCCGTTCTCCGGTTGAATGAGGATGTGCCGCACGTCGATCTTCTTCTCCCCTTCCCGGTCCAGACCCTGGCTCACGAAGGTATCGGAATTTTCGGTGTAATAAGCGTCAATTTCCTCGTCGGTGGCGGTGAGGGTGTTGTAAACGCTCTCAAAATACTGGTAGCCCAGGTAGTACCGCTCCAGATAATAGAGGTAGTCGTCCATGGTGACCCCGGCGCCCACTTCCTTTTGCAGCATGGCTTCGGCGCTGTCGTAGCCGTTCTCCTGCGCATTTTTTTTCATGTTCTCGGGAACGGAGTCCAGCTGGGTCTGCAATTCCTCACCCAGAGTCATGCCATTTTGCTTGGCCAGCAGGGACAACGCCTCGTAGCGGTGCCAGTTATCAAAGGCGGCCTCCACGAAATACTGCTGCCAAGTCTCCTCGCCGCTGGCCTGAACCTGCTTGTCCAGAGGCTTGGTGTAGTCCAGACCCAGGTAGGAGATATAGTTGCCGTAATAGTTCAGAAAGTTGTAAACGCCCATCCAGTAATAGACCTGGAACTGGCCGTTGGTGATAGCGTCGTCTGCGATCTGGCCAACGACCACATTGGCAGTCTCGGCGGCCTTGTCGTCGGCAACGGTGTAGTGGGGGAACTTGGTCAGGTCCACGGTTGCGGTGGTGGAATCGGTGCTGTTCGTGCTGTCCGTGGGGATTGTTGCATCGGCACTGGGCTGGCTGCTGCGGCAGGCAATGCTTATGGCAAAGATACTGCCGATCAGCGCCACTACCAGAACGGCGGCTACGACGATCTTCCAGGGGCTGGTCTTGTGCCGGGGAGCATCCGGAACCGGCTCGGCAGCGGGTTCTTCGGGCTTTTCAGCGGTTTCCTCAACTTCCTCAGTCTCGCTGGCCGGAGTTTCGTCCGTAACAGTATCGGCGACTTCTTCGGTCACCGGCGTTTCCACGGCTTCGGTCTCCGTCTCCGGGGCTGCTTCTGCGGTAGGCTTGCCGCATTCCGGGCAGAACCGGGCGGAATCCGGGATGTCCGCATGACAATATTTACATTCCATGGTTTCCTCTTTCTCCCGGCGTTCACCGGGCAAATAATGCAACAAGTTTACCACGGACGGCGGTAAAAAGCAAGAGCAAAGGGCAAATGTTTACAAAACCGCAAAATTCCCGCTTCCCTCTTGAAAAGTTCCCGAAAAACTGCTATTATTTATTGTTGAATCAGTATCTTTTTCGGAGGAATTCTCATGGGAGCCAAAACCACCGTTATTTCGCAGGAACAGCTGGAGGCCCAGTACGCCTTCTGTGATAAAATTGAAAATTACTGGCACCAGGCCGGACGGACCCCCAAGGCCTATGTGGAGACCTACGGCTGCCAGCAGAACGAAGCCGACTCCCAGACCCTCCGGGGCCTGCTGAGCCAGTGCGGCTATGAGATCGCTCAGGAAGCCGAGGGGGCGGACGTGGTCATTATGAACACCTGCGCCATCCGGGAGCACGCCGAGCAGCGGGTATTCGGTAATCTGGGGGCCCTGACCCACACCAAGCGCCGCCACCCAGAGCAGAAAATACTCTTATGCGGCTGCATGGCCGGTCAGACGGAGGTGGTGGAGCGCATCCGCAAAAGCTACCCCCATGTCAACGGCGTATTCTCCACACACCATCTCTGGCAGTTCCCGGAGCTTCTCTACCGGGTGCTGACGGAGAAAAAGCGGCAGTTCTTCGTCCAGGACGAGGCCGGTTCCATTGCCGAGGGCCTGCCCATGCTCCGGGACAACACCCTGAAAAGCTGGGTGTCCATTATGTACGGCTGCAATAATTTCTGTACCTACTGCATCGTGCCCTACGTCCGTGGCCGGGAGCGGAGCCGGAAGCCTCATGACATTCTGGAAGAATGCAAAGCCCTGATTGCCTCCGGCTGCAAGGAAATTACCCTCCTGGGACAGAACGTGAATTCCTACGGGAAGGACCTGGACTGCGGCGTGGACTTTGCGGACCTGCTGGCGCAGATCGCCTCCCTGGACGGGGACTTCCTGGTGCGGTTTATGACCAGCCACCCCAGAGACGCCAGCACCAAGCTGTTCGACACCATGGCCCAATACCCGAAAATCGCCAAGCAGCTGCACCTCCCCTTCCAGTCCGGTTCCAGCCGTGTCTTAAAAGCTATGAACCGGCACTACGACCGGGAAACCTACCTTTCCAAGGTGGAATATGCAAAAAAAGTCATGCCGGACCTGGTGCTGACCTCTGATGTGATCGTGGGCTTCCCCGGAGAGACCGAGGAGGATTTTCAGGAGACCATGTCCCTGATCCGTCAGGTGCGCTACGATGCCCTCTTTACCTTTATTTTCTCTCCCCGACCCGGAACCCCTGCGGCGAAGATGGAGGACCCCACTCCGGCGGGCGAGAAGAACCGCCGGTTCGACGAGCTTTGCGCCCTGCAGAACAGCATTTCCGAGAAACTGCACCGGGCATATGTTGGTAAAACCATGCGCTGTCTGGTGGACGGGCAGGAGGACGGCGACCTGCTGACGGCCCGGACCGAGGGCGGACGGCTGGTGCGCTTTGCCGGGGACCCGGCGCTCATTGGGTCCTATCAGAATCTTGAAATCACCGGCTCCACCACCTGGAGCCTTACCGGGATCTTACAGGAGGGATGAAATGGCACAGACAGCGGAATTGACCCCCATGAAGCGGCAATATAACGCCATCAAGGAGCAGAATCAGGACTGCATCCTGTTCTTCCGACTGGGGGACTTCTATGAAATGTTCGACGAGGACGCCAAGCTGGCCGCCAAGGAACTGGACCTGACCCTGACCACCCGGGACCGGTCCAAGCCCAAGGAGGAGCAGACCCCCATGTGCGGCGTGCCCTATCACAGCGTGGATTCCTATATTTCCCGGCTGGTGTCCAAGGGCTATAAAGTGGCCATCTGCGAGCAGCTGGAGGACCCGGCTCTGGCCAAGGGCATCGTCCAGCGGGACATCACCCGAATCGTCACCCCCGGCACCGTCACGGAAGGCAGTATGCTGGAGGAAAGTAAAAACAATTACATGGCCTGCCTGTACGGCCTGGACGGGAAGTTCGGCCTGGCCTTCTGCGATGTGTCCACCGGTGCATTTTACGCTACCGTCTGCAATGGGCCCCAGAATACCGCCTCGGAACTGGGCCGGTTCGCTCCGGCGGAGGTCCTGCGGGGCGGACAGGAAGCGGACTGCGAAATTCTGAACGACGCGCTCCTGCGGCGGCTGGGCTGCTGCGTGGACGAGGAAAAGCCCGGCCAGTTTGAGATGGAAGCTGCCGAGAAGGCCCTGACGGACCATTTTGGCAAGAGCGTCGAGGAACTGGGCCTGGCCTCCTTCCCGGCGGCGGTGATGGCGGCAGGCGTGCTGCTGCAATGGCTGCTGTTCGTGCAGAAAACGGACCTGGCCCATATCCGGGAGTTGAATTTCTATTCCTCCGGCTATTTTATGGAACTGGACCTGGATGCCCGGCGGAATCTGGAACTGACCCAGACCCTCCGGGGAAAAGACAAAAAAGGAAGCCTTCTGTGGGTGCTGGACAAGACCCACACCGCCATGGGCGGGCGGCTGCTGCGCAGCTGGGTGGAAAAGCCCCTGCTGGATGCGGGGGAGATCACCCGCCGCCAGGGAGCCGTGGAGGAACTGACCCAATCGACGGTGGTCCGGTCTGAACTGGAAGAAGCCCTGAAGGACGTTTCCGATCTGGAGCGTATCATGGCCCGTGTGGTCACTGGGACGGTGAACTGCCGGGATATGCTGGGACTGGCCCGTGGACTGCGGGCATTGCCGGACGTGAAGGCCCAGCTTTCCCAGCTGGAAGCCCCCATGCTCAAGCGGCTCTGCGCCGACCTGGACCCCATTACCGACTGCGCCGACCGCATCGAGAAGGCCATCGACGAGAACGCGCCCCTGACCCTCCGGGAAGGCGGACTGCTGAAAAAAGGGGCCAACGCCGAGGCGGACCGGCTCCGGGACGTGATGAACGGCGGTTCCGACACCGTGGCGGCTATCGAAGCGGCGGAACGGGAAAAAACCGGCATCCGCACCCTGAAGGTGGGCTATAACCGGGTGTTCGGCTATTACATCGATGTTTCCAAGTCCTTTGTGGGCCAGGTCCCGGCCAATTATATCCGCAAACAGACCCTGGCCAACAACGAACGCTATATTACCCCGGAACTGAAAGAACTGGAAGAACAGATTCTGACCGCCAAGGAGCGGCTGAATGCTCTGGAATATCAGGTGTTTCAGGAGCTGCGGGAATACGTTTCCCAGCAGGCTCCCCGCATCCAAACTACGGCCTCGGCGGTGGCGGCGGCAGACGCTCTCTGCTCTCTGGCTACCGTAGCGGTCCAGCGGGGCTATTGCCGCCCGGAGATCACCCTGGGCAGCGAAATTCACATTGTGGACGGACGGCATCCGGTGGTGGAACAAATGCTCACGGACAGCCTGTTTGTCCCCAACGATACGGACCTGGGTTCCCGGAACAATCAGGTGGCCATTATTACAGGCCCCAACATGGCCGGTAAATCCACCTATATGCGTCAGGTGGCGCTGATCGTGCTGATGGCTCAGATCGGCTCCTTCGTCCCTGCCCGATCGGCAACCATCGGCCTGGTGGACCGGGTGTTTACCCGAATCGGCGCCAGCGACGACCTGGCCTCCGGTCAATCCACTTTTATGGTGGAAATGAGCGAGGTGGCTTCCATTCTGAAATACGCCACCAGCCGCAGCCTGCTGATTCTGGATGAGATCGGCCGGGGGACATCTACCTATGACGGCATGGCCATCGCCCGTGCGGTGCTGGAATATGCCGCCAGCCCCAAAAAACTGGGGGCCAAGACCCTGTTTGCTACCCATTACCATGAGCTTTCCGTCATTGAGCAGGAGCTGCCCAATGTGAAAAATTACAATATCGCCGTGAAAAAGCGTGGAGACCAGATGATCTTCCTGCGGAAAATCATTCCCGGCGCCGCCGACGACAGCTACGGCGTGGAAGTGGCCAAGCTGGCGGGGCTGCCCAACAGCGTCATTGCCCGTGCCCGGGAAATCCTCAGCCAGCTGGAACAGGAGGGAACCTCTGCTCCTGTAAAATCGGCAGCCCCTGCTCCGGAGGACGACCAGATGAGTATGGAAATGCTGGGCTATGCCCAGGTGGCTCAGACCCTTTCTGCCATCAATCTGGACGTGCTGACCCCCATCGAGGCCATGAACCAGCTTTATAAGCTGAAGAAGATGCTGGGGTGAGCCATGGAAGTACCTGTTTCCATGAACCGCCGGGAGGCCCGGCTGGGCTGGGTGTTCCTGGCATTGGAGATTTTCGTCCTTCCCCGGCTTTTTCCGATGGTGAATGCCCTGTTGCCGAAGCCCTTGAATTCGGCGCAGCTGAATTTCGCATTTTTCGCCACGAATTTCCTGGTAGTCCTGCTGATTTTTCACGATTTTCTGTTGGAAAATCTCCGGCAGTTCCGGAAAAACATCTGGAAAAACCTGGTGGTCATCGCCCTGGGCTTTTCCCTTTACACGTTCGTCAGTGCCCTGATGGGGCTTTTGATCGACCATTTTGTCCCGGAGTTTGTGAACGCCAATGATGCCAATGTTGCCGCCGTTGCTCAAAACGCCCCCCTGCTCATGGGCCTGGGGACGGCGGTGCTGGTCCCACCTACGGAGGAGACCCTTTTTCGGGGTCTGCTGTTCGGAGAACCGGCCCGAAAAAATAAGTTGACGGGCTGGGTGATGTCTACGGGCATTTTTGCCCTGGTCCACGTAACGGGCTATATCGGCGTGTACACGCCCCAAATGATGGCTCTGGCCATCGTGCAGTATCTCCCAGCCGGAATTATTCTGGCCGGATGCTACTGCCTGGGCGGCAGCCTGGCGGCCAGCGTGGGGGTCCATGCGCTGGTCAATCTCTGCTCCTATCTCATTATGTTCCGTTGAGGTGTGCTATGTCCAAAATCATTCAGCTTTCCCCACATATCGCCAATCTCATTGCCGCAGGTGAGGTAGTGGAGCGCCCTGCCTCCGCCGCCAAGGAGCTGCTGGAAAACGCCGTGGACGCCGGGGCATCCCAAGTGACCATTGAGATTCGGGACGGAGGCATGACCTTCCTGCGGGTCACGGACAACGGCTCCGGCATGAGCGCCGAGGATGCCCGGACGGCCTTTCTGCGCCACGCCACCTCCAAGCTACACAAAGCCGAGGACCTGGCGGCCATCGGGACCATGGGCTTCCGGGGGGAGGCCTTGGCAGCCATTGCCTCCGTGAGCCGGGTGGACCTGCTGACCAAGACCCCCGGCTCCGTCAGCGGTGTGAGCCTCCACCTGGAGGCGGGAGCCGTCACGGAGGAGGCCGAGGCCGGCTGCCCCGACGGCACGACCATCATTATCCGGGACCTTTTCTACAATACCCCCGCCCGGATGAAATTTATGAAGGCCGACAGCGTGGAGGGAAGCCGCATTGCCTCCACGGTGCAGATGCAGGCCCTGGCCCATCCTAACGTGGCCTTCCGGATGCTCCGGGACGGGAAAGAGGTCCTCTCCACCCCCGGCGACGGGAAGCTGGCCAGCGCCGTGTACTGCGTGTATGGCCGGGACAGCGCCCGGATGGTGACGGTGAACAGCCGGTGGGACAACTATTCCCTGTCCGGCTTCGTGTCCAAGCCCACGGATTCCCGGCCCAGCCGGAATTTGCAGACCTTCTTCGTCAACGACCGGCCCGTAAAGTCCCGGCTGCTGGTGTCGGCGCTGGAGGAAGCCTACCGGAATCAGATCATGGTGGGCAAATTCCCCGCCTGCGTGCTGCACCTGACCCTCCCGGCGGCTGCCGTGGACGTGAACGTCCACCCGGCCAAGACGGAGGTAAAATTCCTGAATGAAAAAGCGGTTTTCGACTGCGTGCATTATGGTGTTCTGGGGGCCTTGAACCAGACCCCGGACCGGCCCCAGGTGCAATTCCGTACCGCTCCCGCCGCCGAAGCACCGAAAAACGTCGAAACGCAGAAAATCCCGGAGAAAAAGCCGGATTTCTTCCGGACTGTGTCCGCTGCGGATTACCGTTCGGCCCAGAAGGCAGCACCGGCAGCACCGGCTCCGTCGGTCCCTGCCGCCCAGCCGGCCCGGATGCCGGTCAGCGAGACGAGACCGCCGTTGCGGGAGAATGTGTTCCTGCCGAAGGTGGAGCCGCTGAAAAAGCCGGAGGTCCAACCGGCCCCCGCCGACCCGGTGGCGTCCCTGCCCTCCATACAGGAGCCGCCGAAAGCGGTCCAGCCGGAACGGGCCCCCGTGCCGCCGGTGGAGGAGCCGGAGCAGACCGCCATCCCCATGCCGGAAACGCCGGACTGGCGGCTGGTGGGCGAACTGTACCGGACCTACATCATCGTGGAGCAGGGGGAGGATGCTTTCCTGATTGACAAGCACGCCGCCCACGAGCGCATTTTGTTTGATAAACTCCGGGCCAATCAGGAGCGCATGACCGCCCAGAGCCTGCTTTCCCCCATCCCCTGCCGCCTGACCCCGGAATTGGCGGCCACCCTGCTGGAAAATCAGGGGCTTCTGGATAGAATCGGCTTTGAAATCGAAGAATTCGGAGAAAATACCGTGCTTCTTCGTCAGATTCCCATGGATTTGGACCCGGAAAATGCCAAGGAAGCCCTGGAAGAACTGGCCAGTGACCTGGCCCAGGGAAAACAGAAGGACCCCGGCAATCTGCGGGACGAATTGCTGCACACTGTGGCCTGTAAGGCGGCCATCAAGGCCGGGTGGCACACGGATGAAGCGGAATTGCTGGCACTGGTGAAGCAGGTCATGGAGCGGGAAGATTTGAAATACTGCCCACACGGACGGCCCATCTGCGTGACCCTCAGCAAGAAGCAGCTGGAAAAGCAGTTCCGCCGGACATGAGAAATGACTGCCTTCGCCGGGTGATTCCGGCAATGACCGCCGCGCTTGTGGCCATGACGGCGGCGCTGGCCGCTGCCTACGGGCAAACGCAAGCGGCCTGGATGCTGACCGCCGCCATTTCCTTCGGGACCACCGGCTATCATTTCCTTATGCGCCTGCTTGTTGGCGGGGCCACGAGGGCGATTTTCCGGAACCGGCCGTTATGGGAAAAGCCTTGGTTCCGGCCACGGAACTGGGAAGCGGGCTTCTATCGCTTCCTGCGGGTCCGCCGTTGGAAGGACAAAATGCCCACCTACCGGCCGGAGGAGTTTGCCGTCAGCGGCAATTCTCTGGAAGCTGTGACCCAGGCCGGGTGCATTGCGGAACTGGGCCATGAAGGAATTATCCTGCTCAGCTTTGCGCCCCTGCTGACCATCCCTGCCTTCGGCGCTGCCGGGGTATTCTGGACCACTTCCCTGCTGGCCGCACTGGTGGACAGCGTGTTCGTGATCATGCAGCGCTACAATCGCCCCAGATTTCTGCGGGTACTGGAAAAGGAGCGTGGCCGCCATGGCTAAGATCATCTGCATCGCCGGTCCCACCGCTTCCGGCAAGACCGCATTGGCGGTGGAATTGGCGAAGGCCCTGGGGGGCCAGGTCATTTCCTGCGACTCCATGCAGGTCTACCGCCGTATGGACATCGGCACCGCTAAGCCCACCCCGGCGGAGATGCAGGGTATCCCCCACTACATGCTGGACGTGGCGGAGCCGGAGGAGGATTTCTCCGTGAGCCGTTACTGCGCCATGGCTACGCCCATTCTGGAAGATTTGCTCAGCCGGAACATCCCCGCCATCGTGGCGGGGGGCACGGGGCTTTATATGGATGCCCTCATCCGGGGCAATGCCTTCGCCCCTGCCCCGTCTACGGGCCGCCGGGAGGAACTGGAACGGCAGGCAGACCGTGAGGGCATCGAGCCGCTGCTTTCCTGGCTCCGGGACATTGACCCGGAGACGGCTGCACGGCTCCACCCAGGGGACCGGAAGCGGATTCTCCGGGCGCTGGAAATCTACCTGGAGACCGGCGAGACCATGACCGCCCACAACCAAAGAACGCAGCAGGTGCCGCCGAAATTTCAGGCCCTCTGGCTGGGTCTGTGCGACGAAAACCGCCAGGACCTCTATGACCGCATCGACCGCAGGGTGGAAAAAATGGTCGAACAGGGACTTCTGGAGGAAATCCGGGGTCTCCTGGCTTCCGGGGTCCCGGAAAGCGCTACGGCCATGCAGGCCATCGGCTATAAAGAGTTTCTGGACGTGCTGGACGGACGGGCGGAACTTTCCCAGGCGGTTGCCCAGGTGCAGCAGTCATCCCGGCGCTACGCCAAGCGGCAGCTGACCTGGTTCCGGCGGAATCCGGCTATGCATTGGCTCCGACGGGGCGAACATTCCGGAAGCGCCGAAATTCTTGCGACGGCTTTCCAGCTTGCGACGGAATTCGACAAGTGATTTCTGGTATGCTATATACATCCTAAAAGAAAGAAGGAATACATATTATGCCGGAACAAGCCATCAATTTACAGGACGCCATTCTCAAGGAGGTCCGCCGGGACAAGGTCCCCGTGACGATCTTCCTGATGAACGGCTTTCAGCTCCGGGGCATCATCACCGGATTTGACAGCTTCGTGGTGCTGCTGGTCACTGACGGCAAGCAGCAGATGATCTACAAGCACGCCATATCCACACTGGTCCCCATCCGGCCCTTGAAGGCCGCAGCCACAGGGATCTGAGGAAAAAGCCTCCGGCCTCTCTGCCGGGGGCTTTTTCCCGGTCCCCACGAAATAGAAAGAAGGTTCCTATTATGTCCATTGCGGAAAATGTTGCCGCCATCCGGCAGCGAATCAACGATGCTGCTTTTTCCTGCGGCCGGGACCCCAAAGACATCCTCCTCTGCGCCGCCACAAAAATGAACGATGCTTCTGCCGTCCGGCAGGCCATCACCGCCGGGGTAGACTGCTGCGGGGAGAACCGGGTCCAGGAATTGACGGCCAAGCTGGCCGAAAACGCCTACGCCGGGAAGCCGGTCCACTTCATCGGCCACTTGCAGACCAATAAGGTAAAACAGGTGGTGGGAAAGGTGGACCTTATCCAGAGCGTGGATTCCCTCCATCTTCTGGGAGCCATCGACCGGGAAGCGGAGCGCCAGGGCCTTACCCAGGCGGTCCTGCTGGAGGTGAACATCGGCGGCGAGGCCAGCAAGAGCGGCTTTGCCAAAGAGGAAATTCTGCCGGCGGTAGAGAAAATGGCAAGCTTTTCGCATATTTTTGTCCGTGGTCTGATGACGGTTCCCCCGATTTGCCAGGAAGTGGCAGAATCTCAAGAATTTTTTTCAGAAATTTCGGCTCTTTCTGTTGACATTCGGCGGAAAAAATACGATAATGTATCAGTCGATATACTATCCATGGGTATGTCCGGGGATTTTGAGACCGCCATCCGCTGCGGCTCCACGATGATCCGCTTGGGCACCGCCATTTTCGGCCCCCGGGATTACACCAAGTCTCATCAGGATTGATGCGAACATACTAGGAGGAAACAGATATTATGAGTTTTTGGGATTCCGTTAAGAAGTTCACCCAGCCCTATTCCGACGAGGAATATGATGATTATGAAGACGAGGACGTAGACGGCTACGAGGAAGAGACCCCCGCCCCCGCTCCCCGGGAGCGCCGCCATACTTCTTCCTACCGTGCCTCCTCTTTCGATACCGATGACAGCGCCGACACCGGCTTCTCCGCGCCCAGCGTCAGCAGCGTGTCCACCGCTCCGTCCACCGGCTTTGTGGGCCAGGTAGTCAGCAGTTCTTCCGGCGCCAAGCAGGAAGTGGTCCTGTTCCGGGCCAAGAGCTTCAACGATGCCACCAAGGCTGCCGACGATCTGAAGCGGCACAAGGCTGTCATCCTGAACATGGAGAACGTGGACAAGGCCCTGACCCGCCGGGTGGTGGATTTCCTCACCGGCTGCATTTACGCTCTGGAAGGCGACGTGAAGAAGATCGCCAACGCCTCTTACCTGTTCTGCCCAAGCGGCATGAACATCGTGGGCGACCTGGAGAACCTGCAGAGCGAGGTCGAAAACTACGTCTAAGCCCCTCTGATCCCATAGAAAGGAAATGCCTATGTTTACACCGCAGCAAATCGATCAGATCTCCTTCAACCGTGCGACCTTCGGCGGCTATGATATGCAGGCCGTGGACGAGTTCCTGGAGCCTCTGACGGAAGACTATGTGACCCTTTATAAGGAAAACGCTCTGCTGAAAAGCAAGATGCGGGTGCTGGTTGCCAAGCTGGAGGAGTACCGCAAGAACGAGGCCAGCATGAAGGACGCCATCGTCAATGCCCAGAAGACCTGCGACCTGATGGTGAAGGAAGCCGAGGCCAAGTGCAAGCAGATGCTCTCCGACGCCAACGCTGCCGCCTCCGAAAGCGCCAAGAACGCCGACAGCCTGATTGCTGCCGAGGATGCCCGTGTGGAGGAGGCCCGCCGGACTGCCTATGCGAAAATTGACGATATTTCCGGCCAGATTCGCACCTGCCTCCAGGCTTTGGAGCGCATCAAGGCTGCCAACAAGCCTCTGAACCCTGCAAAGTCCAGCGAGACCGTCAGCAATGCCGACGCCGTGGCGGACGAAATTTCCCAGAACCTGGAAGCCCTGGTGGGCACCACGGAGGATTCCGCTCCCAAGGTCGCTCCCAGACATCCCACCTCCGACACCACCAGCAAATTCACGAATTTGCAGTTCGGCCGGAATTACGATCCTACCCACAACTAAATTTTCTTTTCTGCCAGGATGAGGACAAGTGTGCGTCTCCCCTGCCCCCAGAGAGCTGCCGGTTTGGTGCAAGGCAGCGGGCAAGTGACGGACATATCCCCTCGGAGCAGCGGACCCAACGGGAAGACCCAAGTAGGCTCCGCCGGTCAGCGCCCGATACAGCGCCTATGAGTGCCGGTATTTGCCGGAACGAGAGTGGTACCGCAGAGGTATTTTGCCTTTGTCTCTTGATTTTCAGGAGGCAAAGGCATTTTTGTTCCCCTTTTAGGGGCCTTATCTGATTTTTCAAACGGAGGTATTCCAATGGATTACAAAAACACCATCATCACCCCGAAAACCGACTTTCCCATGAAGGCAGGGCTGCCCAACCGGGAGCCGGGGATGCTCCAGCGCTGGAACGATCAGGGCCTTTACGACCTGATGCTGGAAAAAAACAAAGACCTGCCCCCCTTCGTGCTGCATGACGGCCCTCCCTTCTCCAACGGCGACATTCACATGGGCCATGCCCTGAATAAGACCTTGAAGGACTTCATCGTCCGCAGCCACGCCATGATGGGCTACTATACCCCCTACGTCCCCGGCTGGGACAACCACGGTATGCCCATCGAGTCCGCTATCATCAAGAAGAACAAGATCAACCGTAAGACCATGCCCGTGCCGGAATTCCGTTCCGCCTGCGAGGCCTTTGCCGAGGACTATATCCAGCGGCAGATGGCGGGCTTCCGCCGTCTGGGCGTGGTGGGCGACTGGGCCCACCCCTACCGGACCATGGACAAGCACTTTGAGGCCGAGGAAGTGAAGATCTTCGGGGCCATGTATCAGAAGGGCTACATTTATAAGGGCCTGAAGCCCGTGTACTGGTGTCCCAAGGACGAGACGGCCCTGGCCGAGGCGGAGATCGAGTATCAGGACGACCCCTGCACCTCTGTGTATGTGAAGTTCCCCATGAAGGACGACCTGGGCAAGCTTTCTCAGTTTGACCTGAGCCACACCTTCTTTGTGATTTGGACCACCACCATCTGGACCCTCCCCGGCAACATGGCCATCTGCCTGCATCCGAGAGACACCTATGTGCTGGTAAAGGCCGAGAACGGCGAGACCTACATCATGGCCGAGGCCCTGATGGACAAGGTCATGCACATCGGCGGCTTCGAGCATTACGAGGTCCTGGCCCGCTATCCTGGCGCTTTCTTTGAGAATATGCTGGCCCAGCATCCCTTCCTGCCCAAGACCTCCCGTCTGGTGAACGCCGAGTATGTGACCATGGATTCCGGTACGGGCTGTGTCCACACGGCTCCCGGCTTTGGTGCCGACGACTACCAGACTTGTATGCGCTACGGCATGGACCTGGTGGTGCCGGTGAACGATCAGGGCCGCCATACGGACTACGCCGGAAAGTACGCCGGTATGACCACCACCGAGTCCAACCCCGTGATTCTGCAGGACATGAAGGATGCAGGCGTGCTGTTCGCCTCCGAGGAGATCGTCCACTCCTATCCCCACTGCTGGCGCTGCAAGAACCCCATCATCTTCCGGGCGACCCCCCAGTGGTTCTGCTCCGTGGAGTCCTTCAAGGACCAGGCCATCAAGGCCATTGAGAACGTTCGCTGGCTGCCCGCCTGGGGCGGCGATCGGATGGTCAGCATGATCCGGGAGCGGAACGACTGGTGCATTTCCCGTCAGCGCCGCTGGGGTCTGCCCATCCCTGTGTTCTACTGCAAGCACTGCGGCAAGCCCGTCTGCACGCCGGAGACCATCGCACACATTTCCAAGCTCTTTGACGAGCATGGATCCAATATCTGGTTCGAGAAGGACGCTGCTGACCTGATCCCGGAGGGCCTCACCTGCCCCCACTGCGGCAAGGCCGAGGGCTTCGAGAAGGAGACCGACACCCTGGACGGCTGGTTCGATTCCGGCTCTACCCACTACGCTTCCCTGAAGCACCGGACCCCCGAACTGTGGCCTGCGGACGTATACCTGGAAGGCGCTGACCAGTACCGTGGCTGGTTCCAGTCCAGCCTGCTGACCAGCGTGGGCGCGCTGGACGCCGGCGCTCCCTTCAAGCAGGTGCTGACCCACGGCTGGACCGTGGACGGCCAGGGCCGTGCCATGCACAAGTCCCTGGGCAACGGCATGGACCCCAACGAGCTCATCAAGGAGTACGGCGCCGACATCGTCCGGCTCTGGTCCGGTTCTGCGGATTACCATGTGGATATGCGCTGCTCCAAGGAAATTTTCAAGCAGCTGAGCCAGAACTACCTGAAATTCCGCAACACTGCCCGGTACTGCCTGGGCAACCTAAACGGCTTTGACCCGGACCACCTGGTGGCTCCGGAGGACATGGAGGAACTGGACCGGTGGGTGCTGACCCGGCTCAACGACCTGATCGCCCAGTGCCGGAAGGCTTACGAGAACTACGAGTTCCATGTGGTCTCCCACGCCATCAATGATTTCTGCGTGGTGGAGCTGTCCAGCTTCTATCTGGACATCATCAAGGACCGGCTGTACTGCGAGGAGCAGAACGGTCTGCGCCGCCGCTCCGCCCAGACGGCCCTGTATCGCATCGTGGATGCGCTGGCCAAGCTGTTCGCCCCCATCCTGGCCTTTACCTGCGACGAAATTTGGCAGGCCATGCCCCACGCCGCCGGAGACGACGCCCGGAACATCCTGCTGAACCAGATGCCCACGGACTGCGCCGCCTATGCGCTGGATGCTGACGCCATGGCCAAGTGGGCCACGGTGATGAAGCTTCGTGCGGACGTGAACGGCGTGCTGGAGCTGGCCCGGAACGAGAAGCGCATCGGCAAGGCCCTGGAGGCCCATGTGAGCCTGTCCACCGAGGATGCCGCCCTGCGGGACGCCTGCAAGGACGTGAATCTGGCGGAGGTCTGCATTGTGTCCTCCTGCGATTGGGAGGCCCCGGAGGCGGGCGCTCTGACCGGTACCGGTGCCAACTTCGCCGGTCTGACCATCGGCGTTACCGAGGCCCGTGGCGAGAAGTGCCCCCGCTGCTGGATGCACACCACGTCTCCCGACGCCAACGGCCTGTGCCCCCGGTGCTCCCGTGTGGTGGCCAAGCTGGATGTGGAGATTTGATAGAATTTTCACTTATCTGACCGAGATTTCCGGTCAAAGAACTGCATTTTCAGATTCCCCGACGCTTTTGCGCCGGGGAATTTTCCTTTTCAGGGTAAAAACTCGGGAAAAGAAAACTGTTCTATCGTCGTATTGCACAATCCGTTCTGCCGAATTTGTAAAAATTCCTTGAATCATTTGTGTACATTGCTATTTTTTACGGGGGCACTTGCGGCGGAATTTCACCTGTGATATACTCATGTCAGCTACCCGGAAACGAATTCACAGAAAAGGAGAATTTTTTATGAGGCGATGGAGACAATTTCTGGCACTTTCCCTGGCACTTTTGCTGCTGCTTCCGGCTTTGGCCAACCTGACCCCGGCCCAGGCGGACGAGGTGGAGCAAAAATACTACAACGGTTTTACCTATATGGTAACGACCGACAGCACTTCTCAACTTGGCACGTATGTAAGGCTGTGCAAGTATGAGGGAACGGAAACAGACCTGGTCATCCCGGAGGAAATCGATGGTGTCCCAGTAAAAGTGGTCGATCTCTACAAGGTAGTGCCGAACGATACGACGAAAACGGTTACAATTTCAAAGAATGTGATCGACATTAAAAATTATTCCTTCCATCAATGGACGGCATTGGAAGCTATTTACGTTGTTCCTGAGAATGAGGTGTACGAATCCAGAAACGGTGTTCTTTGCCGTATTGGCAGTAATGGAATGGCGTTTTATCCTGAGGGGAAAAAGGACAGCAGCCTGACGATGAACGGACGATATGGTCCGGGGCCGTTTGATTTCTGGAATCCGTATCTGGAAGAAGTTATTATTGGTTATACCGGCGGTGACCCCCTGCCCACGGCACCGGAATGGTTTAACTTGCCTAATTTGAAGCGCTTTGTTACCCAGGATGGCGACGATGCCCGTTATACGATTGATGGTATTCTTTATGCGGACCTTTCCAACTTTGATAAAACATTGATTCGCTATCCTGCAGGAAAATACACCGACGGCGTGCTGCAGGTGCCGGAAGGAACAAAGGCGTTCTATCCCTTTGCCTTTTCCAGAATGAACAATCTTACCGCCATTGCGATTCCGGCTAGTGTGAGCTATATTCCGTTTACCGCATTTAATTGGAGCGAAAATCTGAGAGATATTTACTTCGGCGGATCGGAAGAAGCCTGGAATGAATTGGAATTCGCCAAGTATGGCGGCGAAATTCTGAATCAAATTACCGTTCATTTCAACAGCACCGGACCAATCAGCGACGGCTGGCATCAGGAAGACGGAAAGTGGTTCTATTATGAAAATGGCAGTCACATTACCGGCTGGAAGCGGCTGCCGGACAGCCATTGGTATTATTTTGACGAGACCGGTGTTCTGCAGCACGGCTGGCTTCTGGACAATGGGAACTGGTATTACCTGAACGCCTCCGGCTTCGTGGTGACGGGCTGGCAGAAGCTGCCCGATGGCCATTGTTACTATTTCAACGGTTCCGGCATCCTGCAGCACGGTTGGCTTCTGGACAATGGGAACTGGTATTATCTGAATGGTTCCGGCTTCATGGTGACCGGTTGGCAGAAGCTGCCCGATGGCAATTGGTACTATTTCAATGGCTCCGGCGTCCTGCAGCACAATTGGGTCCGTTACAGCGGGAATTGGTATTACCTGAATGGTTCCGGCTTCATGGTGACGGGCTGGCAGAGACTGCCTGACGGGAACTGGTACTCTTTCGACGGTTCCGGTGTCATGCAGACCGGCTGGCTGAACCGTGGCGGAAACTGGTACTATCTGAACAGCTCCGGCGTTATGCAGACCGGCTGGCAGTACATCGGAGGAAGCTGGTATTACTTCTATCCCGGCGGGAACATGGCCAGCAGCACTACTCTGACGCTGGGCGGCACTCGCTACACCTTCGATGCCTCCGGCCGATGGGTCGCATAAGCAAATGATTTTTCGGGGAGGGACGATTTCAGTCGTCTCTCCCCAATTTTCCATTTTTCCTCTTGTAATGTCCCGGAAAGCATGGTAAAATAAACCAAATGAACTTGAATTTTCAGGAGGACGCCATGGTATCCTTTTATCCCTAGTTCCCTCCCCTGTTTTTCGTGAAAATACAACTTTTGGAGGGTAAACATGTTAAGCTTACAGGATGAAATTCGCCGCCGCCGGACCTTTGCCATCATTTCCCACCCGGACGCCGGTAAAACCACTTTGACCGAAAAATTCCTGCTCTACGGCGGCGCCATTGCCCAGGCCGGCGTGGTCAAGGGCAAGAAAAACACCCGTGCCGCCACGTCCGACTGGATGGAGATCGAGAAGCAGCGTGGTATTTCCGTGACCTCGTCCGTGCTGCAGTTCCAGTACAACGGCTTCTGCATTAACATTCTGGACACCCCCGGCCACCAGGACTTCTCCGAGGACACCTACCGGACCCTGATGGCGGCAGATTCTGCCGTGATGGTCATTGACGGCAGCAAGGGCGTGGAGGCTCAGACCCGGAAGCTATTCAAGGTCTGTGCCATGCGGCATATCCCCATTTTTACGTTCATCAACAAGATGGACCGGGAGAGCAAGGACCCCTTCGACCTGCTGGACGAGTTGGAGCGGGAATTGGGCATCGAGACCTACGCTATGAACTGGCCCATCGGCTCCGGCAAGGACTTCCAGGGCGTGTACGACCGGGAAAACAGCCAGCTGCTGTTCTTCTCCGGCGTGTCCGGCAAGAACCGGGCAGGCAAGCAGGCCATCGACCTGTACGACAAGCAGGTGGACGACATTCTGGGCGAAAAGAAGCACGCCCAACTCATCGATGACGTGGAACTGCTGTCCGCTGGACGGGAACTGGACCTGGACGAGGTCAAGGCCGGAAAGCTGAGCCCCGTGTTCTTCGGCTCCGCTCTGACCAACTTCGGCGTGGAGCCATTCCTGGAGGAGTTTTTGCGGATGACGCCTCCTCCCCTGTCCCGGATTGCCGACTGCGGCGTTGTGGACGCTTTCAGCCCGGATTTTTCTGCATTCGTGTTCAAGATCCAGGCCAACATGAACAAGGCCCACCGGGACCGGCTGGCCTTTATGCGCATTTGCTCCGGAAAATTCCAGCGGGACAGCGAATATTTCCATGTCCAGGGCAACAAGAAAATGCGCCTTTCCCAGCCCCAGCAGCTGATGGCTGCCGAGCGGGAGATCGTGGAAGAAGCCTATGCCGGAGACGTAATCGGCGTGTTCGATCCGGGCATTTTCTCCATTGGCGACACCATCACCACCCCCGGCAAGAAATTCAAATTCTCCGGCATCCCGACTTTCGCTCCGGAGCATTTCGCCCGTGTTTCCGCCAAGGATTCCATGAAGCGGAAGCAGTTCGTGAAGGGCACGGAGCAGATCGCCCAGGAGGGTGCAATCCAGATCTTCAAGGTTCCCAACTCCGGTATGGAGGAGGTCATTGTGGGCGTGGTGGGCACGCTGCAATTTGACGTGTTTGTATACCGGATGAAGAATGAGTACGGCGTGGACCTACGGATGGAGACCCTGCCCTACGAGGAGATTCGCCTGATCGACAGCTACCCCGGCGACCTGACGGACCTGAATCTGGGCAGCGACGCCGAGCTGCTGGAGGACTACAAGGGCCGGAGCCTGCTGGTATTCTCCAGCTACTGGGCCATCGACTTTACCTGCCGGAAGAATCCCGGCCTGCAGCTTTCCGAGATCGTGGTCTCCACGGAGGAATAAGATTTTCCCCGGCTTGCCTGTGCAGGCCGGGGGATTTTTTGTATTTGTGGCAAAATTAAGAAAACCTTAAGGAGTTCTTAACAGGATTTGTCGGTTCCGCCACTGGACAAAAATCGAAAAATGGCTATAATTGGAGCAAGCAGAAGAGAAAAGGAGTTTTCGTTATGCCAACACAGCCATTGATCCGATTGTTTACCACCATCAGCCTGGTTCTGGTGACCCTGACGACGGTTTGCTTTTTTTATCAGATTCTGTATCTGATCGTCCCCTTCCTGGTCAAGCGGCGCAAGCACGCCCCGGAAAAGAAAAACCGGTACGCCATCCTCATCGCCGCCCGGAATGAGGAAGCAGTCCTCCCCCACCTGCTGGACTCCATCAATGCCCAGGATTACCCACGGGAGCTGATACATATTTTTGTTGTGGCCGATAACTGCACGGATGAAACTGCCCGGGTGGCTCGGGAACATGGTGCAACGGTTTTTGAGCGGTTCAACAAGCTGCAGGTTGGCAAGGGCTACGCCGTGCACTACCTGCTGGACCAGATCGAGGCCACGGTGGGCCTGGACAGCTTCGACGATTTCCTGATTTTCGATGCGGACAACCTGCTGCAGCCCGATTACATACGCCAGATGAATAAAGTTGTCTCCGACGGCTACGAGGCCTTCACCGGCTACCGGAACACCAAGAATTTTGGTGATAACTGGCTGACCTCCGGCTACGGCATCTGGTATCTCCACGATTCCGCCCACCTGAATCAGTCCCGGATGCTGCTGGGGACCACCTGCGCCGTCACCGGCACGGGCTTCGGATTCTCCAGAGCGCTGCTGCGGCGGCTGGGCGGCTGGAATTTCTTCACGCTGACCGAGGATATTGAGTTCAGCACCTGGTGCGCCACCCACGGCGTGTGCATCGGCTATTGCCATGACGCCATCCTTTTTGACGAGCAGCCCGCCCGGTGGAGCCAGTCCTTCAAGCAGCGTTCTCGCTGGACTCAGGGCGGCTTGCAGGTGAGCCTGCTCTACGCCTTCGACCTGGTGAAGGGCCTGTTCCGGGGCTTCCGGACCGCTTACGCCAGCTTTGAGACCGCTACGCTGTCCCTATGGGGCGCATCCTTGGCGGCCCTCAGCAGTCTGTTTGCCCTTTCCCTGACCTTCCTGACGGGCAGCTGGATGGGCCTCCTCCGGGCGCTGGTCACGGGCATTCTGGGTGGTTATTGGTCCTTGTTCCTGATTGCCGTGCTGATTCTGGCTACGGAATGGAAGCGCATCCACGCCACCACGGAGCAGAAAATCAAAAGCGCATTCACTTTTCCTCTGTTCATGTTTACCTTCGTGCCGATCTCCCTGACGGCTGTTTTCCGGAAATTCCAGTGGGAGCCCATCGCCCATACGGTGGCCATCTCCACGGAGCAGCTGGGAAAGCGATAAAAAAGAAAAATCACGGGCCTGCCATCGGCAGGCCCGTGACACAGGAAATCCCCCGGACCTGTATGGCCCGGGGGAATACTTTTTTCAGAACCGCTCTCTGGTGGGTTCGATGTGCCAGATCTCGTTGGCGTACTGGCGGATGGTACGGTCGGAGGAGAACTTTGCTCCGCTGGCCACGTTCACCAGGCACTTGCGGCCAAAGGCCATCCGGTCGGCGTAATCTTTATTGGCCCGCAGCTTGGCCTCCAGGTAGGAGGCGTAATCCATCAGCAGGAAGTAGTGGTCCGCACGGTGCCAGGATGCGCCGTCCAGCAGAGCGTGGTACAGCTCCCGCTGATCGTCGTCGGTGGGCACGGTGCCGTCCACCAGGGTGTCGATGGCCCGGTGCAGACCGGGGTTGGTGTCGTAAATGCCACGGGGATAGTAGCTGTCCCGGGCGGCGTTGATCTGCTCCACGGTGGCACCGAAGATATAGTTGTTCTCCTGACCGGCCTCCTGGACGATCTCCACATTGGCACCGTCCATGGTGCCCAGGGTCACGGCACCGTTGAGCATCAGCTTCATGTTGCCGGTGCCGGAAGCCTCCGTGCCGGCGGGAGAGATCTGCTCGGAAATATCGGCGGCGGGGATGATATGCTCGGCGTAGGAGCAGTTATAGTTCTGCACGAACACCACCTTCAGCTTGTCGTTCACCGCCGGGTCGTTGTTGATCATCTTGGCCACCCGGTTGATATAGCGGATGATGGCCTTGGCCCGGGCGTAGCCGGGAGCGGACTTGGCGCCGAACAGGTACACGGTGGGATGGAAGTCCGGCAGCTTGCCATCCTTCAGCTGGAAGTAAATATCCACGATGGAGAGAATGTTCAGCAGCTGGCGCTTGTACTCGTGGAGCCGCTTCACCTGAACGTCGAAAATAAAGTCCGGGTTCAGCTTGATGCCCTCGTGCTTTTCCACCACGGCGCAAAGCTGTTCCTTCTTCTTCCGCTTGATACAGTTGAATTGCTTCACCAGATCGTCGTCGATCTGGTCCTTCAGCCGGGAAATGCGGTCCAGGTCTTTCAGGAAATCGCCGCCCACCCGATAGCGGATCATCTGGGTCAGCTCCGGGTTGCACAGACCGATCCAACGCCGGGGGGTCACGCCGTTGGTCTTGTTCTGGAACCGTTCCGGGAACACATTGTACCAGTCCTTGAACAGGTCCTCTTTCAGAATACGGCTGTGGATCTCCGCCACGCCGTTCACATAAGAGCTCACATACACGGACAGGTTGGCCATATGGGCGGTGTTGTCCTGGACCACATACAGGCCCGGATGCTCCCGGCGGACCTTCTCGTCGATGCGCAGGATGATGTCCACGATGTCCGGCACCACACTGCGCAGCAGGTCCAGCGGCCACTTTTCCAGGGCTTCGCCCATGACGGTGTGGTTGGTGTAGGAGAAGGTGCGCTGGGCGATGTCGAAGCTCTGGTCGAAGTCCATGCCCTCCAGCATCAGAAGCCGGATCAGTTCGGGGATGGACATAGCGGGATGGGTGTCGTTCAGCTGCACGGCGTAGTAGTCGGCAAAATGGCTCAGATCGTTGCCGTGGGCCACCTTATAGGTCCGCAGCATATCCTGCAGGGATGCGGAGGACAGCACGTACTGCTGCTTGATACGCAGACGCTTGCCCTCCCAGGTGGAGTCGTTGGGGTACAGGACACGGGTAATGTCCTCGGCCTTGTTCTTCTGGTTCAGGGCACGGAGATAGTCCTGATCATTGAAGGCGTTGAAGTCCAGCTCCTCCTCGGCCTCGCACTGCCAGAGCCGCAGGGTGTTGATGTTGTCGGTGCCGTAACCGATGATGGGCACGTCGTAAGGCACGGCCAGGACCGTGTGGTCCGGGAACTTCACCTTCACGGTGTGGTTATAACGGCGGTAGGACCAGGGGTCGCCGAATTTGGACCAGTCGTCCGCATTCTCCTTCTGGCTGCCGTTCTCGTCGAAGCTCTGCTTGAACAGGCCGAACTTATACCGCAGACCGTAGCCGGACAGGGGCATATCGGTGCTGGCGGCGCTGTCCAGGAAGCAGGCGGCCAGACGGCCCAGACCGCCATTGCCCAGAGCGGCATCCTCGATGTCCTCCAGAATGGCCAGGTCCACGCCCCGCTCAGCGAACAGCTGCTTCATTTCGTCCAGAATGCCCAGGTTGTACAGGTTGCTGTACACCAGACGGCCGATCAGGTACTCGGCAGAAAAATAGTAGGCCTTCCGCTGGTGCATCCGGGTCCGCTTGCTGCGGTTCCAGTTGTCGGAAATGGCCATCATGACGGCGTCGCCCAGGGCCTCGTGCAGTTCCTGCGGAGTGGCCTCCTGCAGGGACACATCGTAAGTGTACTTGAGCTGTGCTTCCGTCCACTTGAGAATATTCAGACAGTTATAACTCATATTCAATCTCCCATCTATACAGCACCGGCTTTGCCGGCTGGCTTTCTTGCTGGCCCTTCCAAAAACGGAGGGGTGGGTGCATGGATAGTATATCCGTATCCTTGCCCGGCCAAACGCCGGAACGGGGCTTTCGGGCAGACCCCACGCAAATATTAGAGTAATACATTTTTACCGATTTGTCAAGAAAAACCCTTGATTTTTCAGGAAAATCCTTCCCGGAAACTGCCTTGCCGGAAGATGTGTACCAAAAAACGCACCTTCCGGCCGGAGAAAATTGGAAACGTTTCTATTTTTCTAGCCCAGGGCCACGTCCAGGGTCATCATCACGCTGAAGCCCACAGCGAAAAAAATGGTTCCGATGTCCGAGTGCTTTCCTTGGGACATTTCCGGGATGAGTTCCTCCACGACCACGTAGAGCATGGCTCCGGCGGCAAAGCTGAGGAGGTACGGCAGGGCCGGGATAATGAGCCGGGCAGCCAGAATGGTGAGGACGGCACCGATGGGCTCCACGATGCCGGAGAGCATCCCGCTCAGAAAAGCTCTCCCCTTCCCCATGCCCTCCGCCCGCAGGGGCATGGAAATGATGGCCCCCTCCGGGAAATTCTGAATGGCGATGCCCAGGGACAGGGCCATGGCACCGGCGGCGCTGATCTGGGCGCTTCCGGCCAGGTATCCGGCATAGACCACGCCCACGGCCATGCCCTCCGGGATGTTGTGCAGGGTCACGGCCAGTACCATCATGGTGGTCCGGCGCAGTTCCCCCTTGGGGCCTTCCGTCTCGTCGCTGTTCTGATGCAGGTGCGGGATAACGTGGTCCAACAATAATAAGAACAAAATGCCCACCCAGAAGCCCACGGCCGCCGGGACGAAGGCAAATTTGCCCAGGCCCTCCGATTGTTCAATGGCCGGTATCAGCAGGCTCCACACGGAAGCGGCCACCATCACGCCCGCAGCAAAGCCGGTGAGCATCCGCTGGACCCGCTCCTCCAGGCTTCGCCGCATGAAAAATACGCAGCAGGCCCCCAAGGTCGTACCGAGAAACGGGATGAGAATTCCCAAAAATGTGTTCATGTACTTCGCTCCTTCCCGAAAAAGTCTATGTCTTGAAAGCGTGTTTTGTGACCGAGCGGTGTCGAATTTGCGGTTAGACAAAACTAACCATTTTCTAAAAAAGAAACGCCATCTGACGACACCCTCATTCTACCACGTCCGGGGCATAAATGCAACGGGAAAGAACGGCAGTTTTGCCGTATTGCCAATGTCCGGCCCCTGTGCTAAAATAAGACTATCTTTATTCAGGAGGAGATCATCGTGAAGAAACTGCTGGCTTTTCTGGCGGCGGTCCTGCTGCTGGCGGGCTGTGCCGCTGACCGGGAACAGCCCGCCGGAACGGATGCGGAAGCATCCTTGGCCCAAAGCGCCATGACCAAAGAGCGCTGGACGGATACGGACGGCACGGCCCTGGATTATTGGCTGTACACTCCGAAGAATCCGGCGGAGGATATGCCGCTCATCGTCTATCTCCACGGCGGCTCCGGCAAAGGGAATGATCTGGAAAAAATCCTGGACGAGGGCAGCCTCCCCGGCTATCTCTGGTCCGGGCAGCTTTCCCCGGCGGCCTATGTGCTGATTCCTCAGCTGCCGGAAAGCTGCAAGGGCTGGACGGACCGGGCGGAGGCGTTGATGAAGCTGATCTCCCATGTGGAAGCCGACTGCGCCATTGATTCGGGCCGGGTGAGCCTCACCGGCCACAGCATGGGCGGCACCGGGGCCTGGGCCGTTGCCCTGGCCTATCCCAAAACCTTCTCGGCGGTGGCACCCCTCAGCGGCAGCGTGCAGGTCACGGAACAGAACCTGCGGAAGCTGGAAAATCTGCCGGTCTGGGCGGTGGTGGGCGAAGCGGACACCATCGTTCCCCCGGACAGCAGCCGGAAAATGATAGAGCAGCTTTCCGAAAGAAATCCGGAAGCAAAAATCACGGAATTGCCGGGAACGGACCATTTTGGGGTCCCGGAAATCTATCTGGACAGCGAAACGGGCCTGCTGGATTGGCTCATAGCACAAAAACGCGGATAAATTACGTCTCCCGGTTCCGAAAAAGGAACCGGGAGACATTCATTTTATTGCAGGCCGATGATAAAGAGGATCAGCGCACAGACCGACAGGCCGCACCGGGCGTAAAAACGCTGGTCCTTGGCCCAATCGGACGGCTCTGCATCCTCGCCATTCCGAAGCCAACGGTTTGCGCAAATTCGGAACAATTCATCCGCATAAAGTATGAGAAAAACGTTCAGAGCGCAAAGAATGAATCCACAGAGCCAGAACGCCCCAACCCCTTTATGGGTCAGTTTTGGCCCGAGAAACAAATTAACGATGCTGGACACGGAGGGCGCAGCATTATCGACCATTTTCCCGTTGACATCATACAGCATCCCGTCCTTTATGGTGAAATTGCCATAGGGAATGACCATGTTGTCGTCCATCAGCGGCCCGTTCCCATTTTCATCGGTCAGCATGAGAAACCCATGGATGGTGGAAGCGCCCCCACGAAATATCACCTCGTCCCCCAGAGAAACCTCAATGCCCGTAGCCTCAATGCCCGTAGACAGGGCATCGTCTTTCGGAATGGCCGTGGGGTCCTCCCGGACCGTATAGGGGCCGTACTCTGCAGAGCCGTGCCGGTAGAAAATGGTTCCGTCCGGGGACACGGTAAAGGACGTGTCCTGGTCGTTCACCCGGCCGGAATAGACTGTGGTCCCGTTTTTTGCATGGCGCACCAGCAGGGCGTTTCGGAATTTGATGCCCTTCCGGCACAGGGCAATGGGGTACAGCACGGAAAAGACCAGCACCATCACGGCCATGGCTGCAAGAAGCCCCTGCTGAAAGATGTCCAAATCTTTTATCCGTTTCATATTCTGCCCCTTCTGCTTTTTGTTCTATTGTAACAGGAAACAAGGCAAAAATCAAGAAATTTTCGGACAGTACTTATTCTTTGTTTCCGGTGATAAAATAGTCGCAGCGATTTCACGCACCGTCAGGCGTATTTCACACTGCGAAGCAGTAAATCTGGCCCATAAAAATTTTAATCATCCGCAAAGCGGATACCGCTTCTGTTCTCTTTTCACTTTTCTCTCTTATCTGGAGACGACAATTCAAGAGAAAAGTGAAGAGGGAAGAGAGAAAAGAGAAGAGAACAAAAAGAAACGACAATTCTCTTGCGAGCATTGTCGTTTCTTTTTGGCGGAGATGAAGAGATTTGAACTCTTGCACGCCTTGCGGCGCCTACCGGATTTCGAATCCGGACCCTTCAACCACTTGGGTACATCTCCATAAACTTTCTGCATTATAACAGATGTACCCGAAAAAATCAAGGCGAAATTTCCCTATCCCCGGCTGCCCAGCCAGTTTTCCAGCTTCCCCAGGCAGTCCAGCAGGAAAAACCGAATCGGATATTCCCCCTCCACCGCTCCGGTGAGGGTATCGGAAAAGCCCGCACCGGCGGCCTGAGCGTCGAATTCCGCCGCCGTGGCCGGAAGGCATAATTGCGGGAACACCACGCACCACCAGTTGCGGCCCTCCCCTGCCCCGATCTCAAAGCGCAGGGCCTCATAGGTCCCGGCGGGCAATGTAAAGGTATCGTATTCCCGCTTGGGAAAGGCTTCCTTTTCCAGCTTGACCGTGACCTGCTGGTCCGTGCCGGAAAGCACCTGCTGGGCAATGGCCTTCAGATCCTCCAGGTGTTCCCGGAGATAGGCTTCCGCTTCCTCCCGGCTGGGCATGTTCTCCAAAATCGGGGTCAGGTAAGCCGTCACCGCATCCCGGACCTGCAATTTCAAGTCCTGGTCCTCCTGAGCGTCGGAATTGGCAACGATGTGCATTCGGATGAGTCCTTCGTTCAGGGTGTCCCGGTCCAGCTTCACGTCTACGACCCATAAAACGCCAAGAATGGCCGCTCCGAAAAGGAGCAATTTCATTAACTTTCTCATAAAAATCACCGTCCATTGGGAAATACTCCCATTATGGACGGTGAATGCGGCTTTTATACAGATTCTGTTAAAATTCCACGGGCATGGCGATAAAATGCCTGGGATAACTCTCTTTCAGCATATTGCATACCACGGCGGCAAACTCGAAATCCGGCAGAATGGCATACACGGCGGAGCCGCTGCCGGTCATCAGCTGGCCCAGGGAGCCGTAGCTGTTGCAGATGGACTTGATATAGTTCAGCTCCAGATGGTCCGCCGTGACCACCGGGTCAAACACATTGTCCAGGTGATTGGCCACCCGGCCGATGTCTCCGGACAGCAGCGCCGCTTCCATGGCGTTCTGATCCGGACGGCGGGCAATGGCCGTCTCGTCCAGCTTCCGATAAAGTTCCGGGGTGGACACGGAGAAATCCGGCTTTACCACCACAAAAATGCACTCCGGCATGGCGGGCAGCTTGCGGATGCGCTCTCCCCTGCCCTCTACCATGGCCGTGCCGCCAATGACGCAGAAGGGCACGTCGCTGCCCACCTGGGCGCCCAGCTCCGCTAAGGCCATGATGGACAGGGGCGCACCGAAGTGCCGGTTCAGCGCCCGCAGGACCGCCGCAGCGTCAGCGCTGCCGCCGCCGAGGCCCGCTTCCACGGGAATGCGCTTGGTGATATGGATGTTCAGTCCCTTTGGGTCTTTTTTCAGGGTGTCGCAGTAAATTCTGGCTGCCTTCCAAGCAAGATTCGTTTCGTCACAGGGAATGCCCTCAACGTCACATTCCAGTTTCCAGGACTCCCCGGTGCCCACTTCCAGACGAATGTCGTCCCGGAGGGAGATGGTCTGCATGATGCTTTTCAGATCGTGGTAGCCGTCCGGACGCTTGCCCAGCACGTCCAGGGTCAGGTTTATCTTGGCAAATGCCGGTTCCAATAAGGTGGTCATAAAAATGTCCTTTCCATTTCGGTACGAATATTTCAAAAAACAGGGGGAAAACTATGGCCAGTACGGATCAAAAAGGAGGAAAGACCATGGATACGATTGCATTGATCCTTGCCATCATCGGCTCCGTGAACTGGGGCCTTGTGGGGATATTCCGTTTCGACCTGGTGGCGTGGATCTTCGGCGGGCAGGCCGCCGTGATCAGTCGGATCATCTATACCCTGGTGGGACTGGCCGGACTTTGGTGTATTACGCTGCTGTTTCGCCGGAATCGGGCCATCGACGAGCCGTAAGGATGCCGTAAAGATTCGGCGGCAGTTTCCATCTGCCGCCGAAACGTTTTTTTAGAAGGAGCAGCGGACCCAGCATTCTACGCTCTTGCCATTGTAGGTGGCAATGACCTTGGCGGCACCGGAGCCGACGGCGGTTACAAGGCCGTCCTTGACTGTACATACGTCCGTATCGTCGGAGGTCCAGGTCACCAGTTTTGCGGCGTCCTCGTCGTCCATGAGCATCCACTCCTCTCCGGCGTAGGTGAGGGTGAAGTCAGCCCGGTTCAGGGTCAGATCGATGGGCGGCAGGGTGGTGGGCATAGTGGTCGGCTCCGTGGTAGCGGAGGGTTCCGTGGTGGAAGAAGGAGCGGTGCTGGGCGTGGTAGACGGGGTGGTGGAAGTGTTGGCGAAGGAGCAGCGCACGGTGCAGCTCTTGCTGACATTGCCGCAGGTCACGGTAATGGTGGCCGTGCCTGCGGAAACGGCTGTGATCTGGCCGTCAGAGTTCACGGTAGCCACATCCGGGTTGGAAGAAACGAAGGTCACGGTGTCCGTGGTGTCTGCCGGAGTGGGGACAGCGCTGATCTTCCAGGTAGCACCCAGCCGGTCCAGAGTCACGGTGCTGTCCGCCAGCACCAGATCGGTGCAGGGCAGCGTTTTCACGGGGGGCTCCGTGGTGGTCTCGGTGGGGGTACCCAGACCGATATTGGCCAGGACCTCCGGGGCAAACTGCCGCAGGCCCAGATAAGCGCCAAGGCCCACGACTGCAATGGCCAGCACCACGATGGCGGCCACTAGACCGCCGTTGCCTTTTCGGGATTCGGAGGAGCGGACTGCCTGGGCGGCTTTCTTCTGGGCAGCGGGAGCGGCCTTCTTTTCGGGAGCCGGGTTCACGGTTGCGGTGGGCTTCGGGCTGACAGCCTCGGGAACAGGCTCCTGAATGACCGGCTTCCGCTCGGCCTTCTGCTCCGTGGGGGCGGGGCGTGGCTTTGCGGCCTTCCGGACGGGGATCTCCTCCCGGCGGCCCGGGTCGTTTTTCATGGCGTTGCGCTTGCGGACGTTCTTCTTGGAGAACCGGCCGCCCTTCACATAGGTGTAGGTGGGCGTTTCGGGGGGAGAATCGCCGCTGTCGTCCACAAAGATGCGGGCATCCACAGACCTGGCGCTGCCGCAGATGGGGCAGGCCGATGCGGTTTCGGGATAAGAGGTACCGCAGACCTCACAAACGATCTTTCGCATATCTTTTTGAACCTCCATGGTGGAATGGCAGCCCGTGTCCGGGTGCGTGGCATTATTATACCAGTTCTTTTCCCAGAAAACAACTAAAACCTGTTGCTTTTTTTCGGATTTTATTTTATGATAGAGGGCAGTGAAGAAAAGGAGGCGATAGCCTTGTCAGAACCCAAGCTGATTTCCCCATTGCTGGACGGATTTGTCATGGGCGACCCCATGAGCGAGCACGACGGCGTGCGCTGCTGTCCGGCCATGAAAAAGGACTCTGATGAGAAATACATCGTCAAGATCCTCTCCATTCCTGCCAACCAGACCAAGGTGGAAGCATTGCTCCTGACCGGAGCCTTCCCCAACAGCGCAGCGGCGCTGGATTATTTCCGGGGCCTGGGACAGGACATCGTAAACGAGACAGAGGAACTTGAAAAACTATCCAAATTGGAGGGCTTCCTGCCCTTTGACGGGGTGCAGATGCTCCCCATGGACGGCGAGGTGGGCTACGATGTGTACCTGCTCAGCCCCTACCGCCGGAGCCTGGAGCGGTACTTCCGCAAGGAAGTCATCACCCACCTGGCGGCGGTGAATTTGGGACTGGACCTGTGTGCGGCGGCGGCCATTGCCCGGCACGAGGGCTTCGTGTGCATCGACCTGAAGCCGGAGAACGTGTTTATCTCCGACAAGCAGGAGTACCGCATCGGCGATCTGGGCCTTGCCCGGATGGAGGACCTTTCCATGCTGTCCCTGCCGGAGAAGTACCTGAGCGCCTACACCGCCCCGGAGGTCCGGGACCCCATGGCCACGCTGAATCCTTCCGTGGACGTGTACGCCATCGGTAAGATCCTGGCCCAGGCATTTAACGGCGGCACCCTGCCGGAGGAGACCGACGGCGTGCCTGTGGCCCCGGCCTATGCGGACTATGAAATGGCGGAGATCATCCAGAAAGCCTGTGCAGCAGAACCGAAGGACCGGTGGGAGAATCCCGCCAAGATGGGCCAGGCCATCGTCAGCTATATGCAGCGCAACGGGGCCAACGATGTCCCCATTGTTCCCCAGCCGGTCCGGGAGCCGGAAGTCGAGGATGCCGAGGAAACGGCCTTCCCGGAGCAGGAGCCGGATACGGAGCCGACGGAGGACACCCAGGAGGTTCCGGAGGAGCCGGTGGATGCTGCGGAGGAAATTTCCGATGAGGAACCGGACGAGCCTTCCGAGGAGGACGACCAGCTGAGCTTCCTGAGTCAGCTGGTGGGCGACGAGACAGCCCCCGGCACGGAGACCGTGGAGGACGTGGACTATGCTTCCCTGTCCGGAGAGACCAGCGAAATTCTCTCTGTGGCGGATGATTTGATTGCCGCACAGGTTCCGGAGCCTGCGGTGGCTCCCGGACCGGTGGACGTGCCCATGCCGGAGCCCATCGTCCCGGAGCAGCCGGAGGAGCCGGAAGCATCGGAAGAAGATACCGACGAGGCCCCTGCGGAGGATGCCGGGGAGCCGGAGGAGGTCGTCGAGACCCCCAAGCCCAAGAAGGAGCGCAAGCCCTTCCCGGTGAAAAAGGTCGTCGGGGCCATCTGCGGCGTGGCCGTGGCGGCAGCGGTGTTCGTGGGCGGATATTATTACTATCATCACTATTACCTGCTGAACATCAACAGCCTGTCCCTTTCCGGCAGCAAGGGCAACCTGACCATTCAGGTGGAAAGCCCCGCAGACGAGAAGCTGCTGAGCGTTACCTGCAAGGACACCCACGGCAATGTGCTGACCTCCCCTGTGGTCAACGGCCGGGCCAGCTTCACCGGCCTGCCTGCCAACACCCAGTTTGACATCAGCCTCAGCGTGGAGGGCTTCCACAAGCTCACCGGCAGCACCTCCCGCAGCTACAATACCCCGGCCCAGACCAACATCGTCCAGTTCAACGCAGTGGCGGGTACCGAGGACGGCGCAGCCATCCTCAGCTTCACCGTGGACGGGAAAGAGCCGGACACCTGGACCATTGCGTACAGCGCCGAGGGCGAGGAGGAAAAGACCGTTTCCTTCTCCGGTCACATGATCACCATCCGGGAGCTGACCGTGGGCAAGACCTACACCTTCCGCATTGTGGAGACCGATGATCTGTACCTGACCGGCACGGACAGCGTGGAATTTGCTGCCGTGAAGATGATCTACGCCGAGAATCTGGCCGTCACCGGCTATCAGACGGACAGCTTCACCCTCAGCTGGAAGGCCCCGGAGGGCGCCCAGGTAAACAGCTGGGCCGTCCGGTGCTACAACGATGCGGGCTTCGAGCAGACCCAGACCGTCACCGAGCCGACCGCCACCATTACCGGTGTGGATTACTCCCAGCAGCACACCGTGGAAGTGACCGCCGAGGGAATGTCCATCGGTTCCCACCTGTATGTGTCTGCCAACCCCGTGACCATTACGGATATTTCCGCCGATACTTCTGACCCCAGCACCATGGTGCTCAGTTGGAGTTTTGAGGGCCTGGAGCCGGAAGGCGGTTGGCTGGTCATGTACGGCGTGGACGATTGCGAACAGCAGGTGGTCACCACCAAGGGGACCTCCGTGGTGGTGGAGAACCCGGTGCCCAACGCCACCTACCATGTGACGGTCCAGACCTCCGAGGGGGTCAGCGTCATCGGCGGTGCGGCGGCCATCCGGACTCCGGAGGCCCAGCCTTACAGCGCCTATTATGTGGCCGATACCACCGGCTATCGCATTTCCACCTTCCGTACCCCCGGCGTGGGCGAGTGGAGTTACTGGGACATTTCCGATTCCGACTTCACCGATACCTTTGCTGCCGGACAGACTGCCGGATTCTCCATGCGCTTCCTGGGCGGATACAGCTACGACGGCAACTATGTGACCACCATGCTGGTCATCCGGGATTCCAACGGCCAGGTGGTCAAGAGCAGTGTGGATTCCCTGCCCTTCAACCAGGTCTGCGTGGATGGCCGGTACAATGCGGACATACCCTCCATGCCCAACGTGCCCGGGACCTACACGCTGGAACTGTACATCGACGGCGGATACCTGACTTCTGCCGAGTTTACCGTGACCGCACAGTAAACCAACAGAAAACTATACCAGGCAGCACACAAGCTGCCTGGTATTTTTATGCACTCCTACGAAATTCCGAAAAACACTGGGCAAACGGGAGTTAGTGTGATATAATTACCCTGATTTTTCCGAAAGGGGTGGATCCCTATGAAGGGTGAAAGCCACCGTCAACTGGGGCGTTTTCTCATGAACGCCTATCTCCCCGGACTGGCCAAGCGCCATGCACGGGCCTTTTTGCTGGGCTGCATCGAGCCGGACCGGAATCCCACCACCTATCTGAAGGGGTCCGTTCGTTCCCAATGGCTCCGTGGCCACAACTGGAATAATGCCAGCCGTTACATGGGCCGGATCTGCGCTCGGCTTGAGCGGAAGGAAAGGCTCTCCATGCTGGATTATTATGCCATGGGCAAGCTGATGCACTATACTGCCGATGCTTTTACCTATGCCCACAATAAGTATTTCCACACGAACCTGAAAGAGCATCGCCGCTACGAAATCGACTTGCAAGCCTGCTTCCTGGCCTACCTGCACACCCACGACCGGCAGGAGGTTCTCTGGCGGGGCAGCGTCATGGGAGCTATCCGCTATTTCCATGCGGACTATGTGTGCCGCCCGGCGGGACCGGAAAATGACGCCCTGTTTGCCACGCAGGCCTGCTGCACGGCCATGTCTCTGCTGACGGAGCCGGGAAAGCACGCCCTTCCGGCAGCAATTTGAATTTTCCCTCTTGCATTTTTCCTTGCATGGTGCTATACTGACACCAACCGAAATATTTGGAGGCTTTTCCCCATGTTTTCCAACCTGTTTGCGGCATACTTTACCTACTATTACTTTTACGACCAAAAGTAATAGCGATTTGTGCTGCACGGAAAACTTTGGAGGGGGTCCTCCCCATCACGCCGCACGGGATCGCACCGGGCGGCGTTATTTTTTATCTATTTTTGGGAGATGGCGCAAATGATCGCAATACTGAAACGAAACGTTACCGACGAACAGACAAAGAGCCTTACCGACTGGCTCAAGGCCATGGACCTGGACGTGCATATTTCCAAGGGCCGGGAAATGACGGTGCTGGGCCTCATCGGCGACACCAGCCGGGTGGACATGGACCTGCTGCGGAGCCTGGATATGGTGGAAAGTGTCAAGCGGGTCAGCGAACCCTATAAGCAGGCCAACCGGAAATTCCACCCCCAGGATACCATCGTGGAGGCCGGGGGTGTCCGCATCGGCGGCGGGTATTTTGCCATGATCGCGGGCCCTTGCTCCGTGGAATCCGAAGAACAAATTATTTCCGTGGCCCGGAGCGTTCAGGAAGCCGGGGCGACCATCCTCCGGGGCGGCGCTTTCAAGCCCCGGACCTCTCCTTATTCTTTCCAGGGCCTCCGGGACGACGGCATCCGGCTGCTGCTGGAAGCCAAGAAGGCCACGGGAATGCCCATCGTCACGGAAATCATGAATATCTCCACCCTGGACCTTTTCGAGGACGTGGACATCATCCAGGTAGGCGCCCGGAATATGCAGAATTTCGATTTGCTCCGGGAGTTGGGCAAGACCCGCAAGCCAATCCTGCTGAAGCGTGGCCTGGCGAACACCATTGAAGAACTGCTGATGAGCGCAGAATACATTATGAGCGAGGGCAACTCCAACGTCATCCTCTGCGAACGGGGCATCCGGACCTTCGAGCAGGCCACCCGGAACACCCTGGATCTGTCTGCCGTGCCGGTATTGCACGAGCGGACCCACCTGCCTGTTGTTGTGGACCCCAGCCACGCCACGGGACAGGCCCGTTTGGTTGCCCCCATGGCTGCCGCTGCCACTGCCTGCGGGGCCGACGGTATTATGATCGAGGTCCACAACGACCCGGCCCACGCCCTCTGCGACGGGGCCCAGTCCCTGACCCCGGAGGAATTTTCCACCGTGACAGACCAGGTCCGGAAGATTCGGGAGGCCATCCAATGACTGTTGGAATTCTGGGTCTGGGCCTTATCGGCGGATCCATGGCACGGACTTACCGGAAGGCGGGGCATCGGGTTCTGGCCTCAGACAGGGACAAGCAGATGCTTTCCTTTGCCAAGCTGGCGGGAGCCGTCTCCGGGGAATTGACCGGGGAGAATATCCCGGAATGTGACCTGATTTTACTGTGCGTGTACCCGGAGGCCAGCGCCGCATGGCTGGAAGAACACGGGGCGGAAATCAACAAAACGGCCCTGGTGCTGGACTGCTGCGGGGTCAAGACCCTGATCTGCAAACGCTGCTTCCCGGTGGCGGAGCGGTGTGGGTTTACGTTTGTGGGGGGCCATCCCATGGCCGGGTCCCATTTTTCCGGCTTCAAGTACAGTCGCTCAAACCTTTTTCAGGGAGCGCCTATGGTGCTGGTGCCGCCGGTATTTGATGACATCGCCCTCCTGCAGCGGGTGAAGGATGCCCTGTCCCCCTGCGGCTTCGGCAGCTTTTCCGTGACCACGGCGGAGGAACACGACAAAATGATCGCCTTCACCTCTCAGATGCCCCACATCGTCAGCAACGCCTATGTGAAGTCCCCTACGGCAGCAGGCCATCAGGGCTTTTCGGCGGGCAGCTACAAGGACCTGACCCGGGTGGCCTGGCTGAACCCCGGAATGTGGGCGGAACTTTTCTTAGAAAACCGGGAGAATGTACTATTTGAATTGGACAGCTATCTGGAAAGCCTTCGGGCCTACCGGGACGCCATTGCGGCGGAGGACGTGTCCAAACTGAAGGCCCTTCTGGCGGAGGGCCGGGACCGAAAGGAGGCCATCGACGGATGACGCATATTTCCGTTCCCACCGGGGAACCCTACGAAGTGATTCTGGGCAAGGGTCTGCTGGACACCGCTGGGGAGCGCCTGAAAGAGATGCTGGACCCGGAGACGGCGGTCATCGTGGCGGACAGCCATACCGGTCCCCTGTTCCGGGAAAAACTGGAAAAAAGCCTGAAAAATGCGGGCATTTCCAACGTTCTGACCTATGAATTCCAGGCCGGGGAGGCCCGGAAAAACGCCGGGACTTATCTTTCCCTGCTTTCCTTTCTGGCGGACCATTCCGTCACCCGGAAGGACTGCCTGCTGGCCCTGGGCGGCGGCGTGGTTGGAGATCTGACAGGCTTCGCTGCGGCCACTTACCTGCGGGGCATCTCCTATGTGCAGCTTCCGACGACCGTGTTGGCCGTATCTGATTCCTCTGTGGGGGGCAAGACCGCCATCGACCTGCCGGAGGGGAAAAATCTGGTGGGCTGCTTCTATCAGCCCGCCCTGGTGTTGGCGGACCTGGACACTCTGGACACTCTACCGACGGAGATTTTCCGGGAGGGCTGCGCTGAGGTCATTAAATATGCCGTTCTTTTCGACCCGGCGCTTTTTGACCATTTATCGGAAAAAGGTCTGGATTTCGACCGGGAGCGGGTCCTGTCTCAATGCGTCCGGTGGAAACGGGATGTGGTCGTTCAAGATGAACACGACCACGGCGTGCGGCAGCTACTGAACCTGGGACATACCATCGGTCACGCCGTGGAACGGTGCAGCGATTATCAAATTTCCCATGGCAGCGCCGTGGCCATGGGTCTGGGGGCCATTACCCGTGCTTCCCGGAACATGGGCATCTGCGAAAAAGAGACGGAGGAAACCGTCCTGGATATTCTGAAAACTTTTGGATTGCCCACTTCCCTGCCCTACGGACCGTCGGAATTGGCTCAGGCGGCGCTGCACGACAAAAAACGCTCCGGCGGGACCATTTCCTGCATTTTCCCGGAAAAAATCGGAAAATGCCGCATCCAGTCCCTGCCGGTGGCGGAGCTGGAAGGGCTCATCGCCCTGGGGGTGGAGTAAATGGACCTGCTGCTGCATCCGCATTCTCTCTCTGGCAGCATTCCGGCCATTCCCTCCAAATCTCAGGCCCACCGCCTGCTGATTTGTGCGGCCCTGGCTGACGGGGACACTGATTTACTATGCTCAGCAAAAAATGCGGATATGGAGGCAACGGCGGACTGCCTGAACGCCCTGGGAGCGGAGATCAAAAGCACCCCGGAGGGCTTCACCGTGCGGCCCATCCGGGAAAGAAAAGAAAAAGCGGTCCTCCCCTGCCGGGAAAGCGGGTCAACCTTGCGATTTCTGCTGCCCGTGGCCGGGGCGCTGGGGGTGGAGACGGAATTTCGGATGGAAGGGCGGCTGCCAAAGCGGCCGCTGTCCCCCCTGCGGGAGGAGATGGAGCGCATGGGCTGCACCCTGCGCCGGGAAAAGAATTCTCTCTTCCTGACCGGAAAACTGCGGCCCGGAGACTATGCCATGGCCGGGAACGTGTCCAGCCAGTTCTTCACGGGACTGCTGCTGGCCTGCACCCAGATGCCGGGACAAAGCCGTATTTCCGTGGTGGGGCCGCTGGAATCCAAGCCCTATGTGACCATGACCCGGCAGGCGCTGACCCTGTTCGGCGGAGATGTGTCCGGCTGGACCGTCCGGGGCGGCACGCCCCTGCACACGCCGGGACGGCTATGCGTGGAGGGAGATTGGAGCAACGCAGCCTTCTTCCTGACCGCCAATGCGCTGGGAAGCAGCGTGACCGTCACCGGCCTGGACCCGGAGGCGTCCCAGGGGGACCGGGTGATTTTGAAGATTCTGTCGGAACTGAACCGGTTTTCGGAAATTCCCGCCGGGGATATTCCTGACCTGGTCCCAATTCTGGCCGTGGCGGTGGCCGCAAAGCAGGGAGCCACGTTTACGGGCGTGGGCCGTCTCCGCTTAAAGGAATCGGACCGCATTGCTACCGTTGCGGCCATGCTTACGAACCTGGGGATCTCCGTAGAGACAGGGCCGGACACCCTGACGGTCTATCCGGGAGTGTTCCATGGCGGACGGGTCAGCGCAGCGGGCGACCATCGAATCGCCATGGCGGCGGCCATTGCGGCCACGGCGGCCCAGGGGGACGTCCTATTGACCGGGGCGGAGGCCGTGAAGAAATCCTATCCCCGATTCTGGGAAGAATATCGCATTCTGGGAGGCAAGTATGAGCAGTTTATACGGTGAAAACCTGAAAGTATCGATTTTCGGCCAATCCCACGGCCCCGCCATCGGTATGACCCTGGACGGCATTCCGGCAGGGCTTCCCGTGGACGAAGGAGCCCTGCAAGCCTTCCTGGCCCGGCGGGCCCCCGGCGGAAGCGATCTGTCCACCCCCCGGAAGGAGGCGGACAAGGTGGAATTCCTCTCCGGCATTGTGGATGGCCGCACCTGCGGAGCGCCCATCGCTGCCATGATTGCCAACACCAACACCCGTTCCGGGGACTACGCAAATTTGAAGGACTGCCCCCGGCCCGGCCACGCCGACTATACCGCACAGGTCAAGTACCGGGGGTATCAGGACAGCGCCGGCGGCGGCCATTTCTCCGGGCGGCTGACGGCTCCCTTGTGCATTGCCGGTGGGCTGTGCAAACAGTGGCTTGCAGAAAAAGGCGTGGACATCCGGGCGCATATCTATTCCATTGCCGGGACCCATGACAGGCCCTTTGACCCCATTTCCCCGGAAATGGTCCCAGAGGGATTCCCGGTACTGTCCGAAGCTGCTTGGGCATCTATGCAGGAGCATATTCTGGCTGCCCGCAGTGCGGGCGACAGCGTGGGCGGGGTCATTGAGTGCGCCGTTACCGGCCTGCCTGCCGGATTGGGAGCCCCCATGTTCGGCGGAATGGAGAGCCGTCTGGCCTCCATTCTCTATGCCATCCCCGCCGTGAAGGGCCTGGAATTCGGGGACGGCTTCGCTTTGGCGAGCATGACCGGTTCCCAGGCCAACGACCCCTTCGCTATGGCCAATGGCCGGGTAGTCACGACCACCAACCACGCCGGAGGGATACTGGGCGGCATTACCGACGGGATGCCTTTGCTCTTCCGGCTGTGCGTGAAGCCAACCCCGTCCATTGCCCTGCCCCAGCAGACCGTGTCCCTGAAAACCGGGGAGACCGTGACCCTGAACGTAAAGGGCCGACACGACCCATGTATTGTCCCCCGGGCGGTGCCGGTGGTGGAAGCGGCGGCGGCACTGGCTATTTTTGACGCATTTTTGGACTAGGAGGACCCTATGGATATTCAGGAACTTCGCCGGGAGATCGACGGCATTGACGCCCAGCTGCTCCCCTTATTCTGCCAGCGGATGGAAATTGCCGCACAGGTGGCGGACTATAAAAAGCAAAACGGCCTGCCCATTTTCGTTCCCGGACGGGAGCGGGAAATTCTCGACCGGGTGGCCGGTCAGGCGGGCGAGGACATGTCGGACTACGCCAAAATTCTCTACAATACCCTCTTTGAATTGAGCCGGGCCTATCAGGGCAGCCGGAACAGCCAGCCCTCTCCCCTGCGGGACCGGGTGCTGACCGCTCTGGACAAGACGCCGCCCCTGTTCCCCAAGACGGCAACGGTGGCCTGCCAGGGTGTGGAGGGGGCGTTCTCCCAAATCGCCGTAGAGCGCATTTTCCACGACCCTATGATTTTATATTTCAAGGACTTCTCCGGGGTATTCCAGGCAGTGGAGCAGGGCTTGTGCCGCTACGGCATCCTGCCCATCGAAAATTCTACCGCCGGCTCTGTAAATCAAGTCTATGACGGCATGGTGCGGCATCATTTTTCCATCGTCCGCTCCCTGCGGCTAAAGGTGGAGCAAAATCTCCTTGCAAAAGAAGGCAGCAAGTTATCCGGCATCCGGGAAGTTTTCTCCCACGAGCAGGCCATCCGCCAGTGCAGCGAATTCCTGGCGGCCCATCCGGACATCAAGGTCACGCCGGTGGAGAATACCGCCGCGGCGGCGGAGCTGGTGGCTCGGTCCCCCCGGTCCGACGTGGCGGCCCTGTGCAGCCATGCCTGCGAGGCACTGTACGGCCTCCGGTGTCTGGCTCCCAATGTTCAGGACCAGGGAAACAATCACACCCGCTTTATCTGCATCAGCCGGGACCTGGAAATTTATCCCGGTTCGGACCGGACCAGCATCCGTCTGGTGCTGGACCACAAGCCCGGCGCACTGTCCAAGGTCCTGTCCCGGCTCTACGTCCGGGACATCAACGTGACGAAGCTGGAATCCCGTCCCATCCCGGACCGGGATTTTGAATTCCAGTTCTATTTCGACCTGGAGACCTCCGTCTATTCTCCGGAATTTGCCCAAATGCTCTGCGATCTGGAAGGGCTTTGCCAGGAATTCCAGTATCTTGGCAGCTACCGGGAGGTGGTCTAAAATGAAATGCGGACTGCTGGGGGGGAAGCTGGGCCACAGCTTTTCCCCGCAAATCCACGGCGCTCTGGCGGATTATCGCTATACGCTCTGTGAAAAAACGCCGGAGGAACTGAACGATTTTCTGAAAAACGGGGATTTTACGGGCCTGAACGTGACCATCCCCTATAAAAAGACCGTCATTCCCTACTGCGCCGAGCTTTCCGACCAAGCCCGGAAAATCGGGGCGGTGAATACCATCGTCCGGCGGCCGGACGGGACGCTGCTGGGCCACAATACGGACTATTTCGGCTTTGCCTATCTCTTGAGGCAGAGCGGCATTGCCGTGGCCGGAAAAAAATGCCTGGTGCTGGGCACCGGTGGGGCTTCCGTCACCGTGCAGGCGGTGCTGCGGGAGCAGGGGGCGCAGGTCGTCGTTCTCTCCCGGTCCGGGCCGGAAAATTATGACCATCTGGAACGCCACGCCGATGCGGCGCTTATTGTCAACGCCACCCCCGTGGGAATGTACCCCAACACCGGCGTTTCTCCGGTGGATTTGAAATGCTTTCCCAAGCTGGAAGGGGTCCTGGACCTGATCTACAACCCCGCCCGGACCCAATTCCTGCTGGATGCGGAAAAGCTGGGCGTTCCCGGCTGGAACGGCCTTTCCATGCTGGTGGCCCAGGCCAAGGAAAGCGCCGAATGGTTCACGGGAAAGGCCATTCCCGATGAACGCATCGGGGAAATTTACGCCCGGCTTCGCCGGGAGACGGAAAATCTCGTGATCATCGGGATGCCCGGTTCCGGCAAGACCACTGTGGGCCGTCTGCTGGCCCAGGCCACGGGCAAAAATTTCGTGGACGTGGACGAGGAAATTATCCGCACGGCGGGAATGTCCATTCCGGAGATTTTTGCCGCATCCGGGGAAAATGGCTTCCGGGAGATCGAGACGGCGGTGCTGTCTCGATTGGGCAAGGGGTCCGGCCAGGTCATCGCTACCGGCGGCGGCTGCGTCACAAGAGCAGAAAATTATCCTCTGCTCCATCAGAACGGCCGCATCCTGCGGCTGCGCCGGGACATCGGCAAGCTGCCCAAGGACGGGCGGCCCTTGTCTCTGGCCAACGACCTGTCCGAAATGGCCGCCCAGCGGGAACCCCTGTATGCGGCCTTTGCGGACCTGACTTTCGACAACAACGGTGCCTTGGACAACACGCTGAAAACGATCCTGGAGGCGATAAAATGAAAATTTTGGTGCTGAACGGGCCGAACATCAATTTGCTGGGTCTACGGGAGCCGGATATTTACGGCAAGGCGGATTTTCAGGCCCTCCTTTCCCTGCTCCGGGAAACGGGAGCGTCGCTGGGCATTCAAGTGGAACAATTCCAGAGCAACCACGAGGGGGCGCTGGTGGACGCCATCCAGCAGGCCTATGGGGTCTATGACGGTATCGTTATCAATCCCGCCGCCTATACCCACACCAGCGTGGCCATTCTGGATGCGCTGAAGGCCGTTCAAATCCCTGCCGTGGAGGTCCATATCTCCCGGGTCAGCGCACGGGAGCCCTTCCGGCAGCTTTCCTATGCGGGGATGTACTGCGAAAAGACCATTCAGGGTCAGGGCATCGACGGCTACCGGCAGGCCATCGACTATCTGGTCCAGAAATACGGCTGAGAATACGCCCGGTTTGCAAAAACGCAAACCGGGCGCTGCTTATTCGTCTATCACGATGCCTACTTCCCCGTCCTGCTCTGCCAGACGGGCGGTATCCAGCCGCTCCACCGCCGGGAAGGGTTTATTTTCTTCCACCGGGTAGAAAACCGGTGCTTGGGCTTCCGGTTCTGGCGTCATTTCCGGTTCCGTTGGTTCGTCCGGTGTTTCAGACTCAGGTTCTGCCGGTATTTCCGGCGCTTTCTCTGGTGGCTCCTGGATCGGCCTGCTGTTGTCTATCCAGAATTCCATGTCCCCTGCCGGGATGCGCTTGGCGGCCAGGTGCGTCACCAGCCCGAAGCCCCCGGAAATGGGGATCAAGGTCCCCAGGTCCTTCTTCCAGTCCCCCACATACAGCCACAGCCGGTGCATGGCCTCCCCGGGCAGGGCTGCGCAGACCCGCAATTCCCAATAAAGCCCCTGACGAATCACCTCCGCCGTTCCCACACAATCATCCTTCCAGAAAATCGGATATTCCATAAAAAAGACCCCCTCCGGGGAACATTCTATGCCCGGAAGGGAGAAAAAATACCGCTTTATACTGATGCCTGTGTAAAATCTGTGATTTTACACAGGCCTTTTGAAGCATCCAAGAGCTGCGCAAAGCGCAGTTGATGCTTCAAAAGCCGTCTCATACGAAATCTACGCCGCTGCGGCGGCTATGAAAACATAGATGTTTTCATCAGATTTCAGTATTATTTTGCCCCCGGCAGGCCGAAGCTCACCGCAATGGCATTGTCTACCATGGACATCTGGTTGTCGTTCAACCGGCCCATGTGTTCCCGCAGCCGCCGCTTGTCGATGGTGCGTATCTGCTCCAAAAGGATGACGGAATCCTTACTGAGACCCACGCTGCCTCCGGCGATGTTGATGTGGGTGGGCAGACGGGCCTTGCCTGTCTGGCTGGTAATGGCTGCGGCGATGACCGTAGGCGAATGGCGGTTGCCGGTGTCGTTCTGGACGATCAGCACCGGCCGGGTGCCCCCCTGTTCGCTGCCCACCACCGGGGAGAGGTCCGCATAAAAGATGTCTCCCCGTCTGACTGTGTCCTCCATGTGCTTCACACTCCGATGGTTCATTGCCGTCGCTACCGCTGTTCCTATGTAACGAGGCTAAGGGTATTCTCCCACGTTCACAGAAAAAATATACGGTTTTTCCGGCAATTTATCCTATGTTCCCCGGAGGAAGGCGGTTACAGGAATCGAAAATTTGTGAGGGTAAGCGACAGGATACGCTCCCCGTCCTGGAAAATCTCGGCGAAGGCGGGCATATCCTCGTTATTTAGAGTCACGCTGAGCCGCAGCGGAATGCCCTGATATGTTTCGTCGATGGTCAGGCCTTCTTTCCCTTCGTCCGTAAGATACCCGCCCCGGAGGGCATGGAGCAGTACCCACACGGAGGAAATGGGGCTTAGGGTCCCCTGGGCCAGCATGGGAAAAGCCAGGGCCTGGCCGTCAAAGGTCAGGCTCCCGGAGCCGGAGGATAAATTTCCGGTGATGCCGGAAAGGGATGCCGGGGCGGTGACGGTGAAGGTCACGGCATCGGAATTGCCACTTTCGCAGTCCAGAGAAAACACATATTCCTCTTTTCCTATGTAGGCCCGCACCTCCACCGTAAAGGCGCAGCCGTTGGAATCGTTCATGCGCTGGCGCAGGGCCATGCCTCGTGGAGTGCCGTTTTGACCGCAGCCGGTGAAAAACAGAATGAAAATCAGGGGCAAGAGGAGCTTTTTCATCAAATCCCGCCTTATTTCAGAAGTCGGGGAAGGGCGCTGAGCAGGTCGCCGGGCAGCATGGCGTATTCACCCAATTCCCGGGCGCACAGGTCCCCGGCGGCGCCGTGGAGATAGGCGGCGCAGGCGGCAGCTTCCAGGGGCGGTATCCCCTGGCCAACCAGGCTGACCGTCATGCCCGCCAACACGTCTCCGCTGCCGCCGACGGCCATGCCAGGGTTGCCGGTGGGATTTTCAAAGACCCGGCTTCCGTCCGTAATGACGGTCCCGGCACCTTTCAGCACCAGAATGCAGCCGTATTCTTTGGCGAATGCCTGCGCCTCCCGGACCCGGTCCTTTGGAAAATAGCCCGTGAGCCGGGCAAACTCCCCGGCGTGGGGCGTCAGAATGGTAACGCCTGTCCTTTCCCGCAGGAAATCTATATGCCGGGAAAGGAGATTTATGCCGTCAGCATCGAGAATCACGGGCTTTTCAAACTCCGAAAGGACGGCTTTCAGCACTTCCCAGGCACCGCTCCCCTGTCCCATGCCACAGCCGATGAGAATGGCATCCATATTTTTCATCCGTTCCCGAACTTCGGACACCGCCTCCGGGCCGTAGCCCTTTCCGTCGTCCGGCAATGGGAACACTACCGGCTCCAGCAGCTTTCCGGCGAGAATGGGATAGACGCACCGGGGCGTTCCAAGATACACAAGCCCTGCCCCGGTCCGCAAAGCCCCCATGGCCGCCAGGGCCGCCGCACCGGTATAGCCCTCGCTGCCGCAGAGCAGCAGAATTTTGCCGAAATCCCCCTTATGGGCCTCCCTCCGCCGGGGCGGAAAGTAGGAGCGCACACGCTCCGGGTCCAGAATTTCCATGGAAATCTCCTCCTTTGCGGTTTATTCTATTTCCTTCCGGGGAAAATGTCAATTGGGGGTTGCATTTTTTGAAAGAATGTGCTATGATTCGGGAGTAAAGCGAATACAAATGAAGCGTTGATCGGGTTGTCCTGTTCCGAGACGGGTCCTGCAGCGAGGCGGGTTTGGTGGAAGCCGCCGGAGCCGGGGATGGGGCGTTCTCCCGGGAGCTGCGGGGCGGAAACCGGTTTTTTCCCGGGAAGTAGGCTCTGCCGGGCGATGCCGTTATCCATTACAGGCGTGATTGCGCCAAAGTGCGCCGAAAGGCGAATGTGGGTGGTACCACGGAGGAAGTTCCTTCGTCCCTTTGCTTGGGATGGGGAACTATTTTTTTGTATTTTTTCATACCGGAAGGAGTTATCACATGAAAGAACAACTCAACGAGATCCGACAGAAAGCCATTTCCCGGCTGGAAAATTCGGACACGCTGGCCGCTCTGGAAGAACTGCGGCTGCAATTTTTGGGCAAAAAGGGCGAAGTGACGGCTCTGCTGAAGCAGATGGGCAAGCTGTCCCCGGAGGAACGGCCCGTCATGGGTCAGCTGGCCAACCAGGTCCGCTCCGACATTGAGGAAATGCTGGCCGAGCGGAAGCAGGAGCTGGAAGCCCATGCGTTGGACGCCAAGCTGAAGGCCGAGGCTGTGGACGTGACCATCCCCGGCGACGAGATGACCTTCGGCCATCAGCATCCCATGAACCAGGTGCTTCAGGAGATCAAGGACATTTTCACCGGCATGGGCTACCAGATCGTGGACGGCCCGGAGGTGGAGTTGGCCGAGTACAACTTCACCCGGCTGAACATCGAAGAAGGCCACCCCTCCCGGGACCGGTCCGACACCTTCTACTTCACCGATGACGATTCCCTGCTGCTGCGGACCCAGACCAGCCCCATGCAGGTCCGGGTCATGGAGAACACAAAGCCTCCCATCTGCATCCTGGCCCCCGGCCGGGTGTACCGGAAGGACGAGGCTGATGCCACCCACTCCCCCATGTTCCATCAGATCGAGGGCCTGGTGGTGGACGAGGGCATCACCATGGGCGACCTGAAGGGCGCACTGGTGACGCTGATGAAGCGTATTTACGGCGAGCAGGCAGTCATGCGCTTCCGCCCCCATCACTTCCCCTTCACCGAGCCCAGCTGCGAAATGGATATGCAGTGCCATAAGTGCCACGGCACCGGCGAGGTGGACGGTCAGGTCTGCTCCACCTGCCACGGCGAGGGCTGGATCGAGCTGCTGGGTGCCGGTATGGTCCATCCGAAGGTCCTGGAGGGCTGCGGCATCGACCCCAAGCGCTACTCCGGCTTCGCCTTCGGCATGGGCCTGGAGCGGATGGCCATGGGCCGCATGAAGATCAACGACCTGCGGCTCATTTTCGATAACGACATTCGGTTCCTGAATCAGTTCTAAGGAGGGTATCCCATGAAACTCAACAGAAAATGGATCAACGAGGAATTTGTAGACCTCTCCAACGTTTCCGATAAGGACTTCGTGGAGACCCTCACGGTGTTCGGCCAGAAGGTAGAGACCTACGAGCGGCTGGACAGCGAAATCAAAAACGTGGTGGTGGGCAAGGTCCTGTCCATGACCCGCCATGAAAACTCCGACCATATGTGGGTCTGTCAGGTGGACGTGGGCAAGGACGAGCCGGTGCAGATCGTTACCGGCGCTCAGAATGTCCACGAGGGGGACCTGGTCCCCGCCGCTCTGCACAATTCTTACCTGCCCGGCGGCGTGCATATCACCAAGGGCAAGCTTCGTGGCGTGGCCTCCAACGGTATGCTCTGTTCCCTGAAGGAACTGGGCCTGACCCTGGGGGACTTCCCTTACGCCATTGAGGACGGCATCTGGATCTTGCAGGAGGACTGCAAGAGCGGCGACGACATCAATACCGTCATCGGCAACGACGATACGGTCGTTGATTTTGAAATCACCAACAACCGTCCCGACTGCTATTCCATCATCGGTCTGGCCCGGGAGGCCGCTGCCGCCTTCGGTCAGGAAATGCGCCACCATGAGCCGGTGGTCCGCGGCAGCGACGCCGGGACCATCTTCGACAAGCTGGACGTGGAGACGGAAGCCACGGACCTGTGCAGCCGCTACACCGCCCGGATGGTGGCCAACGTAAAAATCGGTCCCTCCCCCAAGTGGCTCCGGCAGCGGCTCCGTGCCAACGGCATCCGGTCCATCAACAACATCGTGGACATCACCAACTATGTGATGCTGGAATACGGCCAGCCCATGCACGCCTTTGACTATCGCTACGTCCAGTCCGGAAAGATCATCGTCCGCCGCAGCACCGAGGGCGAGACCCTGACCACCCTGGACGGGTCCGTGCGGCCCCTGAAGCCCGGTATGCTGGTCATTGCCGACGAGGAAAAGCCCATCGGCCTGGCCGGTATCATGGGCGGCGAAAATTCCGAAATTCTGCCCACCACCACTCAGGTGGTCTTTGAGTCCGCCAACTTCGACGGCACCTCCATCCGCCAGACCGCTCTGGCGCTGGGAATGCGGACGGAGGCCTCCGGCAAGTTTGAAAAGCACCTGGACCCCATGGTGACCCTACCTGCGGTGCAGCGGGCATGCGAACTGGTGGAACTGCTCCAGTGCGGCGACGTGCTGGACGGCGTGATCGATATTCTGAATTATATCCCCGAGGAGAAGGTTATTCCCCTGGAGCCGGAGGCTATCAACGCCCTGCTGGGTACCGACATTCCCGAAGCGGACATGGTGGAGTACCTGCGACGGCTGGAGGTGCCGGTGGTCAACGGCATGATCCACGTTCCCTCCTGGCGGCCGGACCTGAACCTGATGGCCGACATCGCCGAGGAAGTGGGCCGTTCCTACGGCTACAATGAAATTCCCACCACTGCCTTCAAGACCTCCACCCAGGGCGGCTATTCCCCCATTATGGAGTTCGAGAACAAGACCGGCGTGCTGTGCCGGGGCCTGGGCTTCAGCGAGATCATCACCTATTCCTTCGTGTCCCCCAGCATTTTCGACCAGATCCGTCTGCCCAAGGACTCTCCCCTGCGGAATGCTCTGAAAATCCAGAACCCCCTGGGCGAGGACACGTCCATCATGCGGACCATTGCCCTGCCCTCCATGCTGGACATTCTCTCCCGGAACTATGCCTATCACAACAAGGCTGTGAAACTCTACGAACTCGCGAAGATTTATCTTCCTCAGGAGGGCCAGCCTCTGCCCAGAGAGCCGAAAATGCTGGTGCTGGGCAGCTACGGCGCGCACGAGACCTTCTTCCGGCTCAAGGGCGAGGTGGAGGCCATCTTCACGGCCCTGAACCTGCCCAAGGCCGAGTATGAGGCGGAAGCCAATCATCCCGCCTTCCATCCGGGCCGCTGTGCCAAGGTTTCCATGGGCGGCAAGGTCCTGGGCTATCTGGGTCAGATTCACCCGCTGGTGGCCAAGAATTACGGCATCGACGGCGAGATTTACTGTGCCGAACTGGACCTGACCGACGCCTTTGCCCTGCGGCTGCCGGACCCCACCTATCATCCTCTGCCCAAATATCCCGGCGTCAGCCGTGACCTGGCCATCGTCTGCGACGAGAATATTACCGTGGCCCAGGCCGAGGCCGTTATCTCCGCCGCCGGTGGCAAGCTGCTGCGGTCCGTGAAGCTCTTTGATGTGTACCGGGGCATCGGCGTGCCGGAGAACAAGAAGAGCCTGGCCTTCTCCCTGGAACTGCGGGCCGACGACCGGACCCTGACCGATGCGGATTCTGAGGGGACCGTGGCGAAAATCCTTGCTGCTTTGGCCGAAAAACTGAACGCCACTCTGCGCTGAACATCTGTTCAAAAATAAATCTCCCGGAAGGGCTTTACAGCCGGGGAAAAATCGGCTATAATAGGTATAGATTTTTTCGGGAGGTGGTTTCCATGACCGACAACAACAGCACCATCAAGTTTACGGTCCCCAGCGACGATAAGGAGAATATGCGCCGCATCCTACATTGCGTCTTTGACGCCCTGACGGAGAAGGGCTATAATCCCATCAATCAGATCGTGGGCTACCTTCTTACGGAGGACCCGACCTATATCACCAACTACAACAACGCTCGGAGCATGATCTGTAAGCTGGATCGGGACGAGCTGCTGCAGGAGTTGGTTCGGTGCTATCTGTTCGAGAAACCGTGATCTTACACAAGCGCCGGGAGACTCTTGGCAGAGTCTCCCGGAATTTTGAACGCAGGAGGATTGTTTATGGCTGAGGAGAAGATCCTGATGTATAAGGGCCATCCGCTGATGCGTAAGGGCAATTTGCTCTACTACGGCTCCATGGCGGATTCCCACATTGTCATGCTCCAGATTCTGGAGACCAAGGAGGTCAACGGGGAGCCCATTGCGTCCCGTGTGGCCATCCAGCTGCAGCTTACCGACCCCAACGTGAAGGGCCGGGACCGGGTGGTCAAGAAGGGCGAAAAGGCCGGACTGTACACCGCACTGGATTTCGGCAGCGTCTGGCTGGAACGGGCGCTGGCTGGCAAGTAAAAAGCTTCCCCGAAGAGGCGAACGGCTTCTTCGGGGAATTTTTTGCGTATTTTTCAAATTTCCAGTTCTTTCAGCTTCTCCCGGAGGCTCAGAAGGTCCGAAAAGGTGTCCGGCCGCTTACTCACGTCCCGCAATAGCGCCGAGGGATGATAAAAGGCCGTCATCCACACTCCGTCCCGCTGCTCCCAGCGGCCATGCTCCCGGGTGATGCGGTAATCGGGCCGGATGAGCTTCTGGGCGGCGATGCGGCCCAGGCACACGAGGATTTTCGGCTGGACCAGCTGGATTTGGGCTTCCAGGAAGGGCCAGCAGGCCTCCTGCTCCGTTTCCAGGGGGTCCCGGTTCTGGGGCGGGCGGCATTTGACGATGTTGGCAATGTAGCAGCGCTTCCGGTCCACATCGATGATGGAAAGCATTTCGTCCAGAAATTGCCCGGCGGCTCCCACGAAGGGAATGCCCTGCCGGTCCTCCTGTTCGCCGGGGCCTTCGCCCACGAACATCAGCTTTGCCTCCCGGTTCCCAGCTTCAAAGACCACGTTGTTCCGGGTGGTGCACAAGCCACAGCTCCGGCAGGCCATACATTGCGCTTTCAGTTGCTCCCAATCCATGTTATCGGCTCCTTCTCCGGTCCATCCGCCGTCTCCGGCGGCGATTGCGGTAATTGGCGGTGCGGACCCACCGGACGATCAGCAGCAGGAGCATCAGCCCCGCCAGGACCAGCACGGCGATGCCAAGATACCGCAGGATCGTGTCCACCGTGTCGGAGGTCCCGGCTTCGGCGGCGGTTCCCACGTCTCCGGCAGTGGTGGCAGCCACGGCAGAGGGATTCATGGCTACCAGGTCCGACTGGGCCAGGCACACGCTCCCCTGCCACAGCTGGATCACATCCAGCACCGCTCCGGTCTCAATGGGTGCCGTAAAATTTCCGTTGGTGCGGACGTAGCGAACTGTGACGCTGTTCAGGCCCGTATCCGCAGGAAGCAGGGTCTTGACGGAGGAAGTGGGGCCAACGGCCACGTTATTTTCTCCGTTGGTCACGGGAATACTGGCCCAGACCTGACCAGGATAGAACACCTGGGCCACCTGATAATTGGTGAAGCCCACGTCCAGCATTTTGCTCATTTCCACGAATTCCCGGAAGGTCGTGACTTCGTCCTCGTTCTCCGGGTTGTATTCCGGGGTGGTGTTGACCACCACGCCGATATAGGAGAGACTCCCCTGCTCCGCCATGATCATCAGGCTTCGCTTCCCCTGGGTGTTGTAGGAAACTTTGCCGCCCTTGCAGCGGTCCTCCTGGTACATTTCCAGAATGTAGCGACTGATCATGTAGTTGTTGGTGAACAGGGTCTGGTTTTCAGGACGGACATCGTGGGCACCCAGACCGTACACACCGGTGCTGAGGGCATCTACCAGCAGGTCGCTTTCCATGCAGGCCAGAGTCAGCCGAACCAGGTCTCTGGCGGTGATGGTCTGACCGTCCTCCTCAATGCCGTGGACGTTCTTGAAAACCGTATCCGTGCAGCCCAATTCCCGTGCCTTTTCGTTCATCCACTTGAGATAGGTGGTGGTGGACTCGCCGTAATATACGGCCAGGGCCACGGCGGCATCGTTGGCGGAGCCAACCATCATGCAGTAAATCAGATCCTCCATGGTGATCTGCTCCCCGGCCACCAGCCCCACTACGCTGGACCCGTCCGGGACCTGGTCCAGCATTTCCTGGGTAATGGTCACAATATCTCCCGATGCGCCCTGCTCTACCGCGATTAGGCCCGTCATCAGCTTCACGAAGCTGCCCGGATCGAACTTCAGGTCCATATTGGTCCCGTAGACCACCGTGTCGCTGTTGATCTCATAGAGGATGCTGGCCTGGGCGGTATTCAGAATGGAATCCGACCGCAGCGGCACCTGTGCCTCCAACGTATGGCACCCGGCCATGACGGAGGAATCCTCCTCCGCTGCCCGGACCGGGACAAAGCTGCACCCCAACACCAGTAAAGCGGAAAGCAGCAGACACACGAAGCGTTTTATTTTCATATTTCTCCCCCAAATGCTCCCGCCGGACTTGTCCGGAGGGAAGAAATCGTGTATAATGACGTTACTGAAAACATTATACCAGTTTTTCCCGGATTCGTCAACGGAAGGAGCGGAAGCCTATGAAAAAAGCCGGGTGGGCCTTTGGAATTCTGGCCGCAGTGCTGCTTGCCTTTCTTCTGGGTTTTGCCCTGGGCCGGAATGAACGGGAGGGGTCCGTGAGCATTTACTATGGCGCTTCTGCACCGTCTGCCTCGACGGCTCCTGCCGGGAATCGCCCGGCGGCTTCGGGTTCCAGCAGCGGAACAGATGCGGCCGATGGGAGCGAACCGGCCACGGAGACCACTGCGGCCCCCACGGAAGATGGTCCCGTGAACATCAACACGGCTTCTCTGGAGGAATTGCAGCGGCTCCCCGGCGTGGGACCGGTGATCGCCCAGCGAATCATCGACTACCGGGAGGCCAACGGACCCTTTGAAAGCGTGGAAGCCCTCATCAACGTGAAGGGCATCGGGGAGAAGACCCTGGCGAAAATTCTGGAATACGCCTGTACGGGAGGATAATATGAAAATCTGTGTGGTGGATGACGAGGACCTGCTGGTCAAGGGCATCCGATTCAATCTGAAAAACGAGGGCTACGAGGTCGTCACCGGCTCCAACGGTCTGGAAGCCGTTGACCTGGCCCGGAACGAAAAGCCGGACCTGATGGTGCTGGACGTGATGATGCCGGAAATGGATGGCCTGACCGCCTGCACCAAAATCCGGGAATTTTCCCAGGTGCCCATTATTTTGCTGACCGCCAAGACCGACGATATGGATAAGCTCATGGGCTTCGACGTTGGGGCCGACGATTATCTTACCAAGCCCTTCAACATTCTGGAACTGAAAGCCCGCATCCGGGCCTTGCTCCGCCGGTCCGGCAGCGCCCAGGAGCAGGCGGACAACGCCAACCGACTGACCATCGGGGACATTTCCCTGGACCTGGATTCCCGGAACGCCTACGCCGGGGGCAAGCTGGCGGAGTTGACCGCCAAGGAGTTCGACGTCATTGAATTCCTCATGCGCAACGCCAACCGGGTCTATTCCCGGGAAGCCCTGCTGGACACCATCTGGGCCCTGGAATACCGCAGCGACATCCGCACCGTGGACGTGCATATCCGCAGGCTCCGGGAAAAGCTGGAAAAGGACCCGGCGAAGCCGCAGTATATTCTGACGAAATGGGGCGTTGGCTATTACTTCCGAAAAGAATGAGGGCCGGTTCCGGCGCTATGGGAACACCCAGTTCCGCTATGCCATGACCTATGTGGCCATTACTCTGCTGGTGCTGCTGTTCCTGAATTTCTATACCACCCGCACCAGCCAGGAGCTGTTCTTCAACAGCAAGCAGACCGCCATGGTCGAGCGGTGCAAGCTGGCGGCCACGGAATTCTCCACGTTGGAGGTGTTCAGCTCGGCTACCGTCTCCTCGGCAGTGGAGCAGCTGGGGTCTCTGCGGGTGAGCCGTCTTTTGGTGACGGACCAGAGCGGCACGGTGATCTATGATTCCCTGACCGGAGATTCGGCCATGGGCAAAACGGCGCTGCTTCCGGAGATCGTCACGGCCCTGCGGGGCAACGACGTATTTTCCGGCCAATACCGCAGCGGAGCCATGCACTCCCAGGCGGCCACGCCCATTTATTCCTACGGCTCCCTGCTGGGTGCTGTGTATATGTCGGAATTTGACGCTTCCCAGGGGGCCATCGTCCAGACGCTGCAGAAAAACGTGTTCACCACCACCCTGGTGCTGGAAGTGGTGCTGGTGTTTTTTTCCCTGATTTTTGCGTCCATTTTCTCCCACCGGCTGAAAAAGATCATGGATTCCATGGCCACCATCCAGAAGGGCGACTACACCCATCGGGTGGAGATCGGCGGCAGCGACGAACTGGCGGTGCTGGGACGGGAGTTCAACGACCTGACGGACCGGCTGCGGACCTCCGAGCAGAAGCGGCAGCAGTTCGTCTCCGACGCTTCCCACGAGCTGAAAACGCCGCTGGCCTCCATTAAATTGCTTTCCGATTCCATTTTGCAGAACGAAATGGACATGGAGACCGTCCGGGAGTTCGTCTCGGACATCGGCAACGAGGCCGACCGGCTGAACCGGATGTCCCAGAAGCTGCTGACCCTGACCCGTGCGGACAACACCGAGGAGGACCCCAGAGAAATTCTGGACATGGGTCCCACCGTGGAGCGGGTGGTGCGGATGCTGGAAATGATTGCAGCGGAGAACCGCATTACTGTGTCCTGTCAGGTGGAGCCGGATTGCCCCATCCTGATCCTGGAGGATGATTTGTACCAAATTGCCTTCAATCTGGTGGAAAACGGCATCAAATACAACAATCCCGGTGGCCTTTTGACGGTAAAAGTGTTCCGGCAGGAGGACAATGGGGTCCTGGAGGTCACGGATACCGGCGTAGGCATTTCCGAGGAAGCCGCCAAGCACGTCTTTGAACGGTTCTACCGGGTGGACAAGGCCCGCTCCCGGAAAACCGGCGGCAGCGGTCTGGGTCTGGCCATCGTGCGGAATCTGGTCCAGCGGAACGGCGGTGAAATCGGCGTGGAAAGCGTTCTGGGCCAGGGGTCTACCTTCCGGGTCAGCTTCCCGATTTTTGATACCGAGGAGGAGAGCCAATGAAGCGAATTTTAGCTGTGCTTTTGCTCCTGTGCCTGCTCCCCGGCTGCACCTACTCCGACCGGCAGGACCTGCTGCACTTCTACTACCCCACTGCATCCGTGTCCTACGGCGGCAGCCAGGGGGTCCTGGGCAGCGAGGACCGGGACCTGGGCAGCCACCGGGAGGACCTGAAATACCTGGTGACCATGTACCTTTCCGGCCCGGCGGACAAGAGCCTGCGCAATGGCTTCCCGGCCAACGTGAAGCTGGTGTCCTGCGAAATTCGCCGCCAGCAGGTCCGAATCCTGCTTTCCGGGGATTTGGACAGCCTGAGCCCCCTGGAGCGGGCCCTGGTCTGCGCCGGATTGGCGAAAACCGTGCTGGAAGCCAGCGGCATGAGTGCCGTCCGTATCGCCACGGAGGAGGGCGCTCTCTCCGGGGACGGGGCCTTGACATTTGACACCGACAGCCTTTTATTAGAGGACAACGCCTCGGAAATGCCTGAGGAGGAATGAGGAAAACCATGAAACTGATCTCCTGGAACGTGAACGGCCTGCGGGCCTGCCTGGGCAAGGGCTTTACGGAAGCCTTTGAAGCCATGAATGCTGACTTCTTCTGCCTGCAAGAGACGAAATTGCAGGCAGGACAGGTAACGCTGGATCTGCCCGGATACCACCAATTCTGGAATTATGCGGAGAAAAAGGGCTACTCCGGCACGGCGATTTTTGCCAAAAAAGAACCGCTTTCCGTCCGGCTGGGGCTTGGGGTCCCGGAACTGGACACGGAAGGGCGGCTCGTTACCCTGGAATATGAAAATTTCTTCCTGGTCACCTGCTACACCCCCAACGCTCAGCCGGAACTGGCCCGCATTGACCATCGGCTCCGGTTGGAGGATGCCTTCCGGGCGTATCTGGTGGGTCTGGACGAAAAGAAGCCGGTCCTCGTTTGCGGCGATCTGAACGTTGCCCACAATGAGATCGACCTGAAGAATCCTGCCGCCAACCGGGGCAACGCCGGATTCTCCGACCAGGAGCGTGGGGCCTTCGGAGCGCTGCTTGCTGCCGGCTTTACGGATTCCTTCCGGCATTTGTACCCGGATGTGACCGGGGCGTACAGCTGGTGGAGTTACCGGTTTCATGCGAGGGAAAAGAATGCAGGCTGGCGTATCGATTATTTCCTGGTGTCCAACCGGGTGAAGGACCAGATCCAGGAGGCCTCCATCCACCCGGAGATTTTCGGCTCAGACCACTGTCCCGTAGAACTGGATATTGACCTGTAAAAAAGACCCGTTTCCGAATTCCGGAAACGGGTCTTTCTTTATTCTACGGATTTCAGGGCTTCGGCCATATTGATGCGGTCCAGCTTGAAGTACAGCACCCCGTCCACCAGTACGGCGGCCAGGAACGTCAGCACCACGGACAGCACATAGGATAGGGGCAGCAGCCGTGCGGTGAACCAGACCATGTCGATTTGGATCTGGCTCATGACGAAGCTCAGCAGCGCCCAGCCGCCGCCGAGACCCAGCAGGACCCCCATGCCGGTCAGCAGGAAGTTCTCCTTAAAGACGTAAGCAGCGGTCTCCCGGGCATTGAAGCCCAGGACCTTGATGGTGGCGATCTCCCGGAGCCGTTCGGTGATGTTGATGTTGGTCAGGTTGTACAGCACCGTCACCGCCAGCAGTCCGGCGCAGATGACCACCACGGCGATGACCAGGTCCATGGCCTGGAGCATGGAGCGAACCTGGTCGGCTACGTCCTTGTTTACCGTCACGCTCATGACACCGCTGCGCTTGGCGATGGTGCTGGCGGTCTGGTGTGCATCCTGACCCTCCCGCAGGGTAACGTAGGCCACCTGGCTTTCCGGGGTGCTGCCCCACTGGGCCGCCAGGGTCTCCGGGGACACGATGGCGTAATTATACATGTCGTTGTCGAAAATGCCGGAGACGGTGAGGGTCAATGTCTGCATATCCGAGGAGCGGAGGGTCACGGTGTCCCCTGCCCCGATGCCCATTTTCTTGGCGATGCCGATGGACAGCAGCACCTCTCCGTCCTTGGGCAGGGGGATGCTTTCGGAATCCCTGTGGAAGTCCATGGCCCGGCCCAGGCCGGAGCCGCCGACGAGCATGGTCACGTCCTTGGTCTTGCCGCCGAAGTCCAGGGCCATGCTGCTCTGATAGAGGAAGCACACGTCGGAAACGCTGTCCGCCATGGCGGTGCGGAAGGCCTCCTGGGCGCTTTCGTCCTGGCCGTCGGTAAATCGGACATCAATGTCGTATTTCGTCACTTCTTCGTACTGGAAGGACACGATATTTTTGATGGAATCCCCCAAGCCGAAGCCGGTCAGGAGCAATGCTGTGCAGCCGCCGATGCCCACCAGCATCATAAGAAGCCGTTGGCGGTAGCGGAATACATTGCGCAGCATGACCTTGTTCAGGAAGCTGATGTTCTTCCAGAAGGGCAGGTATTCCAGCAGGATTTTCTTGCCGGAGGTAGGGGGCTTGGGCCGGATGAGCTCTGCGGGGACCTCCTCCAGAGTCCGGCGGCAGCAGTACCAGGTGACGGCCAGGCTCACCAGAATGTAAATGACCGCCACGGGGATGCAAAGCCCCCAGTCCACTACCAGCGTCACGGCGCTGGTCAGGTTCAGAATGATGGAATAGGCGTTCCAGAGGATAATTGGAAACACCACGCAGCCAAGGGCGATGCCCAACGTGCAGCCCAGCAGCGCCGCCGAGCCGGAGTAAAGCAGATATTTTCGGATGATCTCCCGGTTGGTGTAGCCCAGGGCTTTCATGGTGCCGATCTGGGTTCGTTCCTCTTCCACCATCCGGGTCATGGTGGTTATGCACACCAGAGCGGCCACCAGCAGGAAGAACACCGGGAACACTCGGGACACGCCCTGCACGATGTCGGAGTTACTGTCCAGGGACAGATAGCCCATGTTAGTGTTCCGGGTCAGCACATAGACCTCCGGGTCGCTCATGGAATCGATGGTCTCCCGTGCCTCGTCCAGCTGAGACTTGGCATCATCCAGCTTGGCCTTGGCTTCCGCCAGATGGCGCTCGCTTTCCGCCTTGCCGTCCTCGTATTCCTGTTTCTTTTCTTCCAGGGTGGTCCGGGCTTCCTGCAGGGCCTGCTCCCCTTCCGTCAGGGTTTTGCTTTCCTTGTCAATGGTGGCCTTGCCGCTGTCCAACTGGGCCTGACCGGCTTCCAGCTGGGCCTCTGCGGCGGCAAATTGGGCTTCCATTTCCGCCTTCTGGCCGTCCAGTTCCGCAAATCCGGCGTCGATCTGGTCCATGGCGTCGGAAAGCTGGCTCTGGGCCGCTTCCAGTTCGGCCTTCTGGGCCTCCACCTGGGCCTTTTGCTCCTTCAATTCCTCCAGCTGGGCGGAATAGGTCTCCTGCTGGGCTTTCAGATCGTCCAGCTTGGCCTGATATTCCGTCTGCTTGGCCTTCAAATCATCCAGCTTCTGCTGCAAGGATGCGATGGTGTCGGCGCTGACGCCGTTTTCGACCGCCTGGTCCAGCGCAGCCTGAGCGGCCTGCACACTGGTGTCCATGACCTTCATCAATGTATCCAGCACCTGAATGCTCACGTCCAGTTGCTGCAGACCCGTTTCCAGCTGGCTGATGCCGGAATTCAGCTGGGCCAGTCCGGCATTTACCTGCACCAGCCCGGATTCCACCTGCCGCTGATTCTGGGAAACGGTCTTGTAATTGTCATAGAGGGTCTTGGTGGCTTCCGTGATTTGGGCATAAGCTTCCGCTTTGGCTTCGGCCAGGGCCTGCCGGGACTGGCTCAGGGTAACGGCACTGTCCAGCAACGTGTCCTGTCCCTGGCTCAGGGCTTCCTTGCCGGATTCCAAAGCCACTTCGTTGGCTTCCAGGGTAGCCTCCGCCTGGTCCAGCTGGGCCTTGGCATCTGCCAGCTGGGCTTCCGCCTCTTTTTTGCCGTCGTTATAATCCTGCAAGCCCTGCTCGTACTCCGCAAGGCCGTCCTGATACTGCTGCTCGGCGTCATTGCGAACGTTTTCATACCGGGCCTGGGCAATGGGGGCCAGCAGCGGCTTCAGAATCTCCGCTTCGGTGTCCATGGCATCGTCAAAGGCATCCGTGTAGACAGTGTAGTCGCCGGAAATGGTCACATGAATTTCCGTGTAGTAGTCCAGATCGAAGCTCTCCCGGGGCAAGTACACATAAGCGGACACCGAGCCATTGCCGATGGTGGTGGTCCCTCGGTTCATGTCCATGTACAGCGGCGTGCTGACGTAGCCTACCACCGTAAATGTCTTGCACTTCAGCGCGGAGAGCGTATCTTCGCTGTTCTCATCCAGCACGGTGATGGTGGCCCCGATGGCGGTCTTGCCGGAATAATGGCCGTCCAGCAGGCATTCATCGGGATTTTCCGGCATCCGGCCGCCCTGCAGCAGCACCTTGTCCAGTTTTTCCGGCAGGGCGTAGAATTTATAGACCCCCTCCGCATCCCGGTCCGACCGGCGGGCCAGAGCATCCAGGGTCCACACCCCTTCCGCCTCCGCAACCCCCTCCAGAGCGGCGATCTTCTCCACATCGGTCAAATCCCAGCCGTAAGTGCTGAGAAGCCGCAGGTCGAACATATTCTGCTCGTCCATGTACTTCTGACCTGTGGCCACCATGTCGGCCTTGGTGGTTCGCAGGCCCACGAAGATGGAGGCACCCAGGGCGATAATGACGATGATAGCGATGTAACGGCCCAGGGAACGGCGGATGGAGGACAGGAGATTTTTACTTTGAATATTTCCTCGTTTCATAGATCACCACTCGATCTCTGCAATGTTCTGGGGATGGTCGTTGACGGTCTCGGAGACCACCGTGCCGTTTTTTACCCGGATGACCCGGTCCGCCATGGCGGTCAGGGCGCTGTTGTGGGTAATGATGATGACAGTCATGCCTGTGGACCGGCCCGTGTCCTGCAACAGCTTCAGAATGGCCTTGCCGGTTTGGTAATCCAGTGCGCCGGTGGGTTCGTCACAGAGGAGCAGCTTCGGATTTTTCGCCAACGCCCGTGCAATGGCCACCCGCTGCTGCTCGCCGCCGGAAAGCTGGCTTGGGAAATTCTTCATACGATTCCCCAGGCCCACTTCCCCCAGAACCGTGGCCGCATCCAGCGGATTTTTGCAAATCTGGTTGGCCAACTCCACGTTTTCCAGAGCGGTCAGATTGCCCACCAGATTGTAAAACTGGAACACGAAGCCCACGTCCTGCCGCCGGTACTGGGTCAGCTCCCGGCGGTTCATGCCGGAAATTTCTTTCCCGTCCAGCAGGACCTTGCCGGTGGTCAGGGTGTCCATGCCGCCCAGGATATTCAGAAGGGTGGTCTTGCCAGCGCCGGAGGGACCGACGATGACCACTAACTCCCCTTTTTCCACGGTGAAGCTGGCGTCATGCAGGGCAGAAATGGCCAGTTCCCCCATCTGATAGGTTTTTCCAACGTTCCGAAATTCCACGAATGCCATCTTTACACCTCCGTTTTTCTCTATTATAGCACAGCGATATCGGGTTTTTCCAAACGATTTGTGAACATATCAAGAAAACCGGCCCCGAAGGACCTGTTTTTTACTTTTTCCGAAAGACGAGCAGCTTACTGGCCACATAATTGACGATGACTACGAACACGCTGACGGCCAGCTTGACGATGTTGCCGTTCCAGCCCAGAATGTCCACCAGCAGCCACACAAGGCCCGTTTCCACGGCACCGGAACCCAGGCGGCAGCCCACGAATTTTGCTGCCTCCGGCAGCACGACCTTGGCCGACCAGTCATGGCTCTGGAACACGAAGGGCTTGTTGGTGAGAAATGCAAAGACAACGGCTCCGGCCCAGGCGATGGCGTTGCTCCATCCGCCGGACAGGTGGGCAAAATTATAAAGGGGCAGATAAATGGCGTAATTGACCAGGGTGGTCAGAACGCCGAACACCAGATAGCTGACAACATCCCGCTTTTCCCGCAGAAAAGCCGTAATTTTATTCCACAAATGACATGGCCTCCTTTTTGGCCTGATTATAACACAGCTTTTTCCTGTTGACAAGCCCAAGGCCGTGAATAAGCCATATCAAATCGCACATACTGAATGCAAAAGCGGGTATTGCGTTTTTTGCCGTTTTCAGGTAAGATATAGGCACAAGACAACGAAGGAGCGATGAAGTATGAAAGTTGCATTTTTTGACGCAAAACCTTACGATAAGCCCGGGTTCGACCGGTATGCCCAGGAGGCGGGCATCGAGATCAAATATTTCGAGACCCACCTGAACGAGGACACCGTGTCCCTGGCCGCCGGGTATGACTGCGTTTGCGTGTTTGTGAACGATACCGTAAACGCCGCCGTGGCCGAGAAGCTCTACCAGGGCGGCACCAGAATGATCGCTCTGCGGTGTGCAGGCTTCAACAATGTGGACACCCGTGCCTGCTTCGGCAAAATCCATGTGTTCCGTGTCCCGGCTTACTCCCCTTACGCCGTGGCCGAGCACGCCATGGCCCTGCTGCTGACCATTAACCGGAAAATTCACAAGGCCTACAACCGGACCCGGGAATTCAATTTCAGCCTGGCGGGTCTGACGGGCTTCGACCTTCACGGCAAGACCGTGGGCGTCATCGGCACCGGCAAGATCGGCCGCATTTTTGCGGACATCTGCAAGGGCTTCGGCATGAATGTGCTGGCCTACGATAAATTCCCCAACCCGGATGCGGGGTTGAACTATGTGGACCTGCCGGAATTGTTCGCCAAGGCGGATGTCATCTCCCTCCACTGCCCGCTCACCGAGGAGACCCACCACATGATCGACGATGCCGCCGTGGAGCAGATGAAGAAGGGCGTGGTCATCGTGAACACCTCCCGGGGCGGCCTTATTGATACGGAATCCCTTATCAACGGCATCAAAGTGGGCATCGTGGGCGCCGCCTGCCTGGATGTGTATGAGGAGGAGGGCGACCTTTTCTATGAGGATTTCTCCGGCAGCGTCATTCAGGACGACAAGCTGGTGCGGCTCATTGCCATGCCCAACGTTATCGTCACCTCCCACCAGGCGTTCCTGACCAAGGAGGCTCTGGACAACATCGCCCATACCACCGTGGAGAATATGGTGAAGTTTGAGAAGGGCATCGAAAGCCCGGACACCGAGGTCTGCTACCACTGCGGCCGTCAGACCGACTGCCGGAAGGAACGGCACAAGAAGTGCTTCTGATACGGATACCTGTGTAAAATTTGAGATTTTACACAGGCCTTTTGAAGCATCTAAGAGCTGCGCAAAGCGCAGTTGATGCTTCAAAAGCCGTCTCATACGAAATCTACGCCGCTGCGGCGGCTATGAAAACAGAAATGTTTTCATCAGATTTCAGTATGAAAAATACCGCCGGAGATGGAAGCCATCTCCGGCGGAAAATTTTAATTTCTCAGCAGTTTTTCCACGGCCGCCAGCTTGATGCAGGTGCAGAAAATATCCATAGCCTGCTGCAATTCCGCTACCGTGGGGTAGCTGGGGGCAATGCGGATGTTGCTGTCCTCCGGGTCCACCCCGTAGGGGAAGGCGGCACCGGCACCGGTCATGGTGACGCCGGCCTCGGCGCAGAGCTTCAGGGCCCGCTTGGCGGTTCCCGGCATGGTGAAGAAGCTGATAAAATAGCCGCCTTTCGGCTCCACCCATCGGGCAAAGCCGCAGGGGGCCACCTCCCGGTTCAATGTGTCAAAGACCACATGGAACTTGGGTCGGAGAATGGCGGCGTGCTGCTTCATAATTTCCAGGGTGTGGGCCTTGTTTTTCAGGAAGCGCACATGGCGCAGCTGGTTGACCTTGTCATAGGAGATCATCTGAACGCCCATCAGCTTGGTGAAGTAGGCGATGTTGGCCTCGGAGGCCGCCAGCACGGAGAAGCCCGCTCCGGCGAAGGTGATTTTGGAGGTGGAAGCAAACTCCATAACCATATCCGGGTGGCCCGCCTGGGCGCACAGAGATAGAATATCCGGGAAGGGCCGGTAGTCCCCTTCAAATTCGTGGAGACCGTAGGCGTTGTCCCACATGATGACGAAATCCGGGGCGGCGGGATTCAGATTGGCAAAGCGGCGGACGGTCTCGTCGGAATAGACGATGCCGTCGGGGTTGGAGTATTTCGGCACGCACCACA
>OIWM01000281.1_pt1 | contig 64907 bp, 50 predicted proteins | sample 1587451 | NCBI WGS metagenome assembly OIWM01 (sample SAMEA3888907, study PRJEB22519) | human gut metagenome | biome: human gut; feature: human-associated habitat; material: faeces | place: Denmark | collected 2011 | reverse complement strand
ACGACATCATCGACGCCGTTGAGCCGTATATGCCGAAGGACAAGCCGCGGTATCTCATGGGTGTGGGAACGCCGAGCAATATCATCGAGAGCGTTGCCCGGGGCATCGACTTTTTCGACTGCGTCATGCCCGCGAGAAACGCGCGGCATGGCAAGCTCTTTACCTGGCAGGGCGCCATGAATATGAAAAACGCAAAGTATACCTATGACGACAGCCCCATCGACCCGCAGTGCGACTGCCCGGTGTGCAGGCGCTATTCCCGGGCGTATATCCGGCACCTGTTCAAAGCCGAGGAGATGCTTGCCATGCGCCTGAGCGTGATGCACAATCTGTATTTTTATAACAAGCTGACCGAAAAAATCCGCGACGCGCTCGACGAGGGGACATTTGCCGATTTCCGTGCGGAATATTCGCGCAAGCTTGATGAAAAAATATAAGAAGATTTTGTAAATCATCCGGCTATTTTTCTCGATTGGGTTGCAAACGCAGCGCAGTTTCGCTATAATAATCAAAGACTTTTAATTCGGAGGAAAATGTAATGGTTCTGTTTTTAACTTCCGCAGACGCTTCTGCGGCAAATGGCGGCGGTGCTTCGATGCTCGTCATGATGATCGTCCTGATTGCGGTTTTCTATTTCTTCATGATTCGCCCGGAAAACAAGCGCAAGAAGGAAGCGCAGGCAATGCGCGACGCAATCAAGGTCGGCGATAACATCACGACCATCGGCGGCATCATCGGCGACGTTGTCTCGGTCAAGGACGACTCCATCGTCATCGAGACCAGCGCTGACCGCGTCCGTGTTGAGTTTGCGAAGTTTGCGATTTCCACCAACAACACCGCAGAAAAGGAAGCGGCAAAGAAGAGAGCAGAAGCCGCCGCTGCCCGCAAGGAAAAGAAGGCAAAGAAGTAAGATAAAAATTCCCGCCGACCATCGGCGGGAATTTTTTGTATCAAAAAGGGAATGGAAGGAGGCAGCATCATGAAATGTCCGTTTTGCGGGCAGGAGATGGAGCAAGGGAAGCTTCGAAGCCGCGGCGGATTGTTCTTTCTGCCGGAGGGGGAAGGCTTACCGAAGCTGTATACCCGGCGGGAAATGGAAAAGCACAGGGCAGTCTATTTGCCGCCATATGCGCTGAGATGGTGGGCGGACTATCCGGCGGCGCAGATCTGCAGGTCCTGCTCTAAAATTGTGGTCGATTACAATTGAGCGTCCGTGTTCAAGTATAACATGCAAGCGCCCGCCGTATGGAAACCATACGGCGGGCGCTATGGCTATGTCAGCTTTTTTAGACGGGCTTAGAAATAGTCTCCCCAGCCTTCATCGTCGTAGGCATAATCATCCCAGCCGTCACCGGGATCGGACCACGGGTCGTAGTCGTCGTAATACTCGTCCGAGTAGTCCCAACCCGCGTCGTTATTCTCCATGTACTCGCCGGAATCGGTGTCAATATAGCCGTCCGAGCCGTAGGAGATGAACTCGTTTTCGTAGCCGTTCCAGTACCAGACGTCGCCGTCCTCGTCATACCAGTAGTACGGCGTGCCGTAGTCGCCGGTGTCGCCGGAATAGACCGGCTGCGCGGGGACGGGCTTGGGCGCGGTGCTCCAGCCTGCGGTGTAGGAGAGCGTCGTGAGCATGTTGTTGCAGATATCAAAGTAGTTGCGGATACGACCTTCGAGCGCAATCGTCGTTGCAACGAGCGCGTAGCCGGTCGGACCGTAGTAGCGCACCTCCATGCAGCCGCGCACGGGCTGGGAAGGACCGTTCTGGAAGACCGAGCCGTCGAGCCACATATAGCCCGTCAGGCTGTAGTAGTCGCCGTTGTCCTTGAAGTCCGAGCCGAAGGACTTGATGAGGTAGCTGCCGTACATGCTGTTCATGAAATCGTTGAGCATCTTGACCATGTAGGGCTTCGCGGACGCCGCGCCCTTTTCCATGTAGGGGTCAAAGCCCGAGATCGGCTGGAAGGAAATCTGAATGTTGGAGTAGTAGTCGTCCGTGCCGTCCTCCATGACTGCATTGAAGCTCAGGGAGTTCGAAACGTTCGGATGCTCATGCGCCTCCATCTGGATGGGGTAGTCGATGGTGACGTTTGTGAAGCCGCCGGGGAAGGAGACGGTCTGGTTCAGCTCGTCCTCAGGCGTCGGCAGGAGCATGATGTACTCGGATGCGGTCAGCGTGTTGCCGTTGGCGTCGCTCAAAGCGCCGTAGGCGGTCTGCCAGAGGGAGACAAGCTCCGTGCCGTCTTCCATGCAGAGTGTGATGTTTTCGCCTTCGTTCACAACATAGCCCGGACCGACCTGCTCACCGTAGAGGTTGACGGCAATCCACTCGTATTCTTCGTTGATGACGAAATAGAACGGCTCGTTGTCCAGCTTCCAGCAGCCGGTGTAGCCGGAGATATCGCCGGCGTCGCCCATTTCATTGACGTCCATACCGGCAGCTTCCTCGACTTCCTCGGCAGCTGCGCCGGGGGTGTAGTCGGCATAAAGCTCCTGATACTCTGCGTCGGTGCAGACGACGATGCTGATCGCCTCTTCCGGGGACTGGAACACGACGCAGTCGCCGTCGTGCATCGTGAAATCGACCTCGTCGACATCCGTTTCGTACAGAATGTAATTTTCTTCGCCGTAGACGAGGATGTTCCACTCGGTGGGAACCTCGGATTCCTTGTAGGTGCCGAGACCGATCGTGACGCCGGCGCCGTCGGCGAGCGTCTCGTCCAGGAAATTTTCTCCCCAGTCATCGCTGGACGCGGGGGTGATGCAGACAGACGTAATGTCGTGTCCGCTCTGGTTGTAAAGCGTGACATGTACGGACTGTTCTTTTTCGCCGCAGCCGGTCAGAGCCAGCAGCAAACACAGCGCCGCAAGCAGCAATGCAAGTTTCTTCTTCATAGGTTCCTCCTTCAATCTCCGGAATACGGTCCAAGAGCTGGTGGGGCGTTTGAATGCGCAGAAAAACCCCACGATACACAGTGAGTGTACCGCGGGGAATGAAGAAAAAACAGTAACTTTTGGTTAGCTTTCAGCTTGCGTTCAGACGATCCTCGAGCGCCAGTACCGCCTGCCGGTAGCCCTCGAAGCCTAACCCCGTGAAACGGGCAAAGCAAGCCATACCGGCATAGGACACATGGCGGAAACTCTCGCGTGCGTCCACATCGGAAAGATGCACCTCGACTGCCGGAAGGGCAACCGCCTTCAGCGCGTCCAGAATTGCGACGCTGGTGTGCGTGTAGGCGGCGGGATTGATCACAATGCCGTCAAACACGCCGTAAGCCTGCTGGATTTTATCCACAATTGCGCCTTCGTGGTTCGACTGGAACACCTCGCAGTCAAACCCCGCCTCCCGGCAGGCGTCCTTGCAGAACGCTTCAAGAGCAGCATAGTTCTGCGTGCCGTAAATTGCCGGTTCGCGCAGCCCCAGAAGATTGAGGTTCGGTCCGTTGATGATCAGGATTTTCATAGCAGCGCCTCCTCAATGGCGTTTACGCATTCAGAAATTGTGCCGTCGTTGGCAGCTTTGATATCGGAAAACCGCTCGTAGAGCGCTTTCCGTGTTTCCCAGAGCGCCTCCAGAGGATTTGCCTGCGACATGGGGCGTCCGTCTGTCGGCAGCAGGGAAAGGTCGCGCGTCAGCCAGACGATGCACCCGTTCTGATGAAGGCTCGGATAGTTTTCGGGTCTCGTGACGCAGCCGCCGCCGGTTGCAAGGACAATGCCGGACTGTTTGCCGAGATCGGCAAGCACCGCGGATTCCAGACGGCGGAAGCCCGCTTCTGCCTGCGCGGCAAAAATCTCCGGAATGGAGCAGCCCGCGCGGCGGACGATTTCCTCGTCCGCATCGAGAAACGGACGGTTGAGCGCGGCGGCAAGCGCCTTTCCGACGGAGCTTTTGCCGCAGCCGGGCATGCCGATAAGAATGATGTTTTCCATCTGGCGGGACAAAAGCCGTTCAATGCGGTCAATTTCCGCATCCGGAACCGGATTCCCCGTAAAATACTCGCAAGCCTTTTTCGCCTGCGCCACGAGCATCGATAGCCCGCTCGCATGCGGAATACCGAGCTGCTCGGCTTGCAGCATCAAAGCGGTTCGTGCGGGGTTATAGACCACGTCCAGAACGCCGTCGAGCGCGGAAAAGCGCGTCAGATCGACGGGGCTTTCGCCGTTATTCGGGTACATGCCAAGAGGCGTCGCGTTGATCAGCAGCTTCGCGTCCAGATGCCGGTCCAGATTCTCGTAGTTGTTTTCGCCGGTACGCGAAATGACGACGACAGGGTCTGCGCCGAGGCTTTTCAGAACGTGGCACACGGTCACCGATGCGCCGCCGGAGCCGAAGACCAGAGCCTTTTTGTCCGCAGCCTCGACCCCGCTTTTCTGCAGCAGCCACGAGAAACCGAAGGCGTCGGTGTTGTAGCCGGTGAGTTTGCCGCCACGGTTTACAATCGTGTTGACGCTTCCGATGGCAGCGGCTTCCGGGGATATCTCGTCGAGATATGCCATGACGGTCTTTTTGTAGGGAATCGTGACGTTCAGCCCGTCAAACGTGCCGGATTTCAGAAACGCCTCCAGTTCTTCCGGCTCTTTTTCATAGAGCTTGTATTCATAGCAGGACAGTTCCCGGTGAATCTGAGGGGAATAGCTGTGACCGAGCTTCCTGCCGAGCAGTCCGCAGCGCAGCATCCTAGATCACCTCGCTGTAGCTTCCGAGATACGAGAACTGCTCGCAGATGCCAGGAAGCTCTGCCATAAGCTGCAAAAAGTCGGGGGAGTAGATCGACGTGTCGAGGTCAAAATAGAAGGCAAACTCAAAGTCGCGCTCCGGAATCGGGCGGCTTTCGAGCTTGTTGAGATTGATGCCGAGCGCGTTGAACAAGGACAGCACCTGATACAGGGCGCCCGGCTTGTGCGCGAGCACCATGCGAAGACTTGTGCGGTCCGCGCCCGGATAGATCTCCAGATTCTTGCTGATGCAGATAAAGCGGGTATAGTTGTTGCCCTGATCCTGCACACACTCGGCAAGCGCCGTCAGACCGTAGAGCGCGCCGCAGGTGCGCGAGGCAAGCGCCGCGACGTCGTTTCTGCCGCTCTCGGCGACAAATTTTGCTGCTGCCGCCGTGTTTTCGCAGCGGATGATCTGTGCGTTCGGCAGAGTTTTTGAAAACTCCTGGCACTGACCGATTGCCTGCTCATGCGAGTAGACCTCACGGATATCGGAAAGCTTTGTGCCGGGACGGACAAGCAGACTGTGGTCGACTTTGAGCCGCGTGCTGCGGACGATGGAAAATTCGTGCTGGAGCATCAGGTCGTAGACCTTGTTGACCGAGCCTGCCGTGCTGTTTTCCAGCGGAATGATGCCGTACTGGCAAAGACCCTTCTCGATTGCCGAGAAGACCGCCTCAAAGTTCGAGAAATACAGAATGTTCGGCGCCTGGAAGAGTTTTTCGCAGGCGATCTGAGAGTATGCGCCCTCCACACCCTGGCAGGCGACCATCGCTTTGGGCGGGAAGAGATTGGGGGTCTGCTCGATGGCAGCGGCGATTTTTTTGGGAAGCTCCGCGTCGTTGCCGAGCAGCCGGTGCTGGTACGCGCGGCTCAGCGAGAAGATGAGAGAATACAGGCATCTGGCGCTGTTTTCCAGCTCATCCGGCACCAGCTCGGAGATGGAGGCAAGCTTCTGGCGCTCTCTGCCGGCGTCCAGAACGGGAAGGTTGTTTTCCTTTTTGTACGCGGCAATCTCCGCGGCGCAGGCCATGCGCTCGGCAAAAAGCTTCGTCAGCTGGCTGTCGATTTCGTCAATGGTTTTGCGGGATTGTTCCAAGTTCATGATTCATTACCTCCTGTAAGTTCCGGATGCAGCGAGTGCGTCGAAAATAGCGATTGCCGCGGCAGCTTCCATGCACGGCACCGCGCGCGGGACGATGCACGGGTCGTGCCTGCCGTGGATATGGAGCACTTCGTTTTGCTTTTCGGAAAGGCGAACCGAGTTCTGCGGCTTTCCGATGGATGGCGTAGGCTTGACGGCAGCGCGGAAGACGATCGGCATGCCGTTGGAAATGCCGCCGAGAATGCCGCCGCAGTGGTTTGTCTCCGTGACGACACTGCCGCTTTCCATGCGGTAAGCGTCGTTATTCTCACTGCCGCGCAGCTTTGCTGCCTCGAAGCCGAGACCAAATTCAATGCCCTTGACGGCGGGGATGGCAAAGACGAGCTGGCTGATCCGGTTTTCCAGACCGCCGAACATCGGCTCGCCCAGCCCAACCGGAACGCCGAGCATGCGGCACTGAATGACCCCGCCGACGGAGTCTTCCTCCGCGCGCGCCTGCGCAATGGCTGCCTTCATTTTCTCGGCAGCTTCGTCGCTCGTCACGGGGAAATCCTTCTGCGCGACCGGCGCGTCAAATTCGGCTGTGTCCTGAATTCCGGCAACAGCGTCAATGCGCGCCATGACCTCGATGCCCTTTTCATGCAGCAACTGCTTGCAGATGCCGCCCGCAATGCAAAGCGGCGCCGTCAGCCTGCCGGAAAAATGCCCGCCGCCCGCGACGTCCTGAAAGCCGCCGAATTTGACCTGCGCGGTATAATCGGCATGTCCGGGGCGCGGAACATCCACGAGATTGCTGTAATCCTGCGAGCGGGTGTTGGTGTTTCGGATGATAGCGCTGAGCGGCGCGCCGCAGGTTACGTTTCCGACGAGACCTGAGAGAAACTCCGGGGCGTCTGCCTCCTTTCGCGGCGTGGACCAGGCGTTCTGCCCGGGGGCGCGCCGGCGAAGAAATGCGGAAAGCTCGTCCATGTCAATCGCGAAGCCGGCAGGAAGACCCGAAAGGCTCATGCCGATTGCCGGGCTGTGCGACTGCCCGAAGATGGAAAGCTCCAGAACCTCGCCGTGAAAAAAGCTGCTCATGTGCGGTCTCCTTTCAGTGTGTCCAGCGTCTGCCAGAACGAAGGATAGGATTTGGACGTGCATTGTGCGCCCAGCACCGTGACGGGCGCGTTGCAGCCGCCTGCGAGAACTGCCGCCAGCATGGCGATGCGGTGATCGCCGAAGGAATCGGCGCTGCCGCCTGAAAGCTGCGGGCAGCCTGTGATGATCAAGCCATCTGGCAGTTCCTGTGCCTGCCCGCCGAGGGCGTTCACGGTCTCGGCGACGGTGTGCAGGCGGTCGGATTCTTTGAGACGGAGCCTTGCGGCGTTGCGGATTTCGGTTTTGCCGCGCGCTAAGGCGGCGACGGCAGCGATGGCAGGGATTAAATCCGGGATGGGACCTGCGTCAATGGAAATGCCGTGAAGCGGCGCGCCTCGGACCAGAATGCCGTCTGCCTGCGTCTGAACCTCCGCACCGAACGCGCGCAGAAGCTCCAAAACCGCCCGGTCCGCCTGATCACTCTGCACGTTCAGACCGGTCGCAAGAATACCGGGCTGAGACAGCGCGCCCGCGCAGAGGAAAAATGCCGCGCCGGACCAGTCTCCCTCGGCGCTGCAGCCGTCCGGGAGCGCGCAGCGCTGGTTTCCGGGAATAGAAAGGCAATTTCCGTTTTTGGAAAAGCGAATTGCAGATTTGGAAACGGCGTCCTGCGTCATGGAAAAGTAGCTTGCCGATTGGAGCGCACCTGTAATTTCCAGCGTGCTGTCTCCATCCAGCAGCGGCAGGGCAAATAACAGCCCCGACAGATACTGCGACGACACATCGCCGGGAAGCGAGAAATGCCCCGGCTGCAGCTGCCCGGAAACATGAAGCGCAGAGCCCACGCGCCGGATGGTCATGCCGTGCGCCATCAAAACTTCGTCCAGCGGATGCAGCGGGCGCTCGGGGAGTCTGCCTTCCATCTGAAACACGCCGGAAAGCCCCAGCGCGCCCAGAACGGGCAGAAGAAAGCGAAGCGTTGAGCCGCTTTCCCGGCAGGGGAGCTTACATAATCCATCCGGCTTCCGGCTTGCAAAGACCGGCGTGACGGAAATGCGGCTTTCTTCGTGCGTGATTTGCGCGCCCATCGCGGTTAAGCAGTCGATGGTGGCAAGAATATCGTCGGAGAAGGTATCGCACGAAACTGTAACAGGTGCGGTTCCGAGCGCGGCGCAGATCAGAAGCCGGTGCGCGTGCGATTTGGAAGCGGGCGCGCGGAAGCTGCCGGAAAGACTGCCCGGCGCAACCACGCGGTTCATTGCGCGCCTCCGGCGGTGAGCCAGTCGGGAACGTCGCAGACCGGAACAGGAACGAGCGTGCAGCGCCCGATTTTTTCGGGAACGACGAGCGTCACCGTACCGCCCATGGTCTTTTTGTCGCTGCGCACAATACCCAGAAGAGAAAGCGCAGGATAGGGAACCTCTGTCGGCAGATGATACTGCTTCAGAAGCGCAATCAGCTGCTCAAGGGTATCTTCTTTGCAGTAGCCTTTCTTCACTGCGGCGCGCGTCATCATGACCATGCCGATGGAGACCGCGCAGCCGTGGCTGATGGAAAACGCGCTGGCGGCTTCCACCGCGTGACCGAACGTGTGCCCGAGGTTTAAATACTGGCGCGCGCCGGTGTCGAATTCGTCTTCCTCCACGACATCGCGCTTCATCGAGATGCAGAACTCCAGCATGTGTTCAAGCTGCTCACGCGGCGGCGTTTTCTGCAGGTCCTCAAAAAAGGCGTGGCTTTTGAGCATTGCCGCCTTGATCACCTCGGCGCAGCCGTCGTAGAAAACGGGGTCGGGGAGGGTAGACAGGACATGCGGATCGCAGAGGACCAGAGACGGCTGGCAGAATGCGCCGACGAGATTTTTGCCCGCCGGAAGATCGACCGCCGTCTTGCCGCCGACCGAGGAGTCGACCTGCGACAGAAGCGTTGTCGGAATCTGTACGAACCGGACCCCGCGCAGGTAGGTCGCCGCGGCAAAGCCAGCCATATCTCCGACCACGCCGCCGCCGAGCGCAACAACAAGACCCTTGCGTGACAGGTGCCGCGCAGCAAGCGCATTTAAAATGTCGGCGTAGACCGAGAGATTCTTCGACTGCTCGCCATGGGGGAAGGTAAAACTGGTTACGTCGAACCCGGCTTTTTGCATCGAAGCGAGCACTGTTTCGCCATAAAGATCCCAGACGGTGTCGTCGCTGACGATCAGCGCCTCGCCTGCGCCGCAGATGGTTTTGATTTCTTCGCCTGCGCGATCGAGAATGCCGCGCTCAATCAGAATGTCGTAGCTTTTCGAGGCATTTACATGAATGGTTTTCATCTGCCGTCGACCTCCTCCTTGCGCCGCTTTCCGTCGTCCAGCAGCTTTGTAAGCCCCGCAAGGTCCTGTGTTTCCAGCGCCTTCTGATAGGCGGCGAGATTCTCGGACAGAACGGAAAGCTCCTGCATCAGATAATCGCGATTTTCCAGAAACAGCTCTGCCCACATCTGCGGGTTGAGCCACGCCACGCGCGTCATATCCTTGTAGCTTCCGGCAGAAAAGCCTTTGTGACTGCCTGCCGTGGGGCTTTTGATGTAGGCATTGGAGACCACATGCGCCAGCTGCGAGGTGAAGGCGATCATCCGGTCGTGCTCTTCCGCCGTGGTGACGGAGAATTTTCCGAACTCCGCCGGGGCAAGCAGGTCCTTGGCGTGCTGCAGCAGGTCAATGTCGTCGAAGACCGGCGGGACGAGGACCATCGGCGCGCCGTGGTACAGATTTGCCCGCGCGTATTTAAAGCCCGAGTTGTGCGTGCCTGCCATCGGGTGCCCGCCGAGGTAGGTAAAGCCATGTTCCTGCGCCAGCGGGAAAAGTGCCCGGCAGACAACGCGCTTGGTGCCGCAGCAGTCAATGACCATCGGCTTTTTGCCGATGTACGGCGCCATTTGCGTGACGTATGCGATGGCGGCTTCGGGGTAGATGGCAACGAGGACGATGTCGCACGTGCCGATGTTCTCTTTGGTGAGCGGCGCGGAGACCGCGCCTTCAATTTGTGCAAAGGACAGAACGCTCTCGTCGCGGTCAAAGGCGAGGACCTCATGTCCTGCCTCGCTGTATGCCTTTGCAAACGAGCCTCCGATCAGACCCAGACCGACAATTCCGGCTCTCATTGCGCAACAGCCTCCCGTACCTTCATGACCTTTGCGGAAAGCTCTGCAAACTGCGAGGGGGTCAGCGACTGCGCGCCGTCGCACAGCGCGTGAATCGGGTCATTGTGGACCTCGACCATGATGCCGTCTGCGCCGCCTGCCGTTGCCGCCAGCGCCATCGGCGTCACGAGACGGGCAAGACCGGTCGCGTGGCTGGGGTCGACGACGACGGGAAGATGCGAAAGCTCATGGAGCATCGGAACGGCAGACAGATCGAGCGTGTTTCTGGTGTAGGTCTCATAGGTGCGGATGCCGCGCTCGCAGAGAATGACCTGCTCGTTGCCGCTTGCCATGATGTACTCGGCGCTCATCAGAAGCTCTTTCATCGTCGCAGCAATGCCGCGCTTTAATAAGATGGGCTTTTTCGTCTTGCCGAGCTCCTTGAGAAGATCGAAGTTTTGCATGTTGCGCGCGCCGACCTGAATCAGATCGACGTCTTCAAACAGGTCCAGATGGCGCACATCCATGATCTCGGTGACAATCGGAAGACCGGTTTCCTTCTTCGCAACCGACAAAAGCCGAAGCCCTTCTGCCTTGAGACCCTGGAAGTCATACGGAGACGTGCGGGGCTTGAACGCGCCGCCGCGCAGCAGCTTTGCGCCCGCCTTCTTCACATCGTTGGCAACGCCCACAATCTGTTCTTCCGACTCGACCGAGCAGGGACCTGCGATCATCGCGAAGTTGCCGCCGCCGATTTTGACGCCGCTGACATCGACAATCGTATCGTCCGGATGGAACTTGCGGTTGCAGCATTTGAACGGGTCGGAGACGCGGCGCACGGCGTCGACGATATCGAGGCTTGCAATCAGGTCCATGTCGACGGATTTCGTGTCGCCGATGAGTCCGAGGACGGTCTGATAATCGCCCTGCGAAATATGGACGCCGAGATTCTGGGCTTTGAACCAGCTGATCAGCTGGTCACGGCGGGATTCACTTACGTTCGGTTTCAAAATAACGATCATGGTCTTGCACCTCCAAAAAATAAGGGCGGCACAGGGAATCTGTGCCGCCCGAAAAACCTTGGTTTTGTCGTTTTTTGCGCATCACAAATTGCCCTTACTATTGCAAATAGTAAAGTAAAAGTAATATGCGCCAAAAACAAACTGAGCCATTGTCGGTTCTCCTCATCTAAGATGGTCTCATTCTAGCGCTGCAATGTGCAAAAGTCAATGGCAAAATCAGCCAATCGGCAGAAAAAGTTGAAGGATGCTTGACAAAATTGTCTATTTGTAATAGACTAAGTTTGTCCATAGATAATAGACAGGAGAGAAACGACATGGCAGAAGGAAAACTCGGTGCGGTCGAGTCGCGCTTTGCGGATATCGTCTGGGCGCATGCGCCGCTTGCCTCAAGGGAGCTGGCGAGGCTCTGCGAGCAGGAGCTGGGCTGGAAACGCACGACGACATATAATGTACTGCGTAAGCTCTGCGAGAGAGGTCTTTTTCAGAACGACGGCGGTACGGTCCGCGCGCTCGTCTCGCGCGAGGCGTTTTACTGCTCGCAGGGAGAGGCGCTGGTCGATTCGGCGTTCGGCGGGTCGCTGCCTGCATTTTTGGCAGCGTTTACGAAGCGGCGCGCGCTCAGCCGCAGCGAAATCGAGGAAATACAGAAGATGATCGACGAGGCGGAGGCGTAATATGGGAGCTTTCTTTGAAGCATTGGTCAACCATTCGGATCGAATTTTTTCCGCGCTTCTAAACCGGGCGGTTGCGGCGACGCTTCTGATCCTGGCGGTGTGCGTGTATCGCGCGCTGTCTCCGAAGGCGCCGAAGTGGACGCGGCTTTTCCTATGGGCGCTGGCAGGGCTGCGGCTGTGTCTGCCGTTTTCCATCCGAAGCGCTTGGAGCCTGGTTCCGAGCGAGAAAATTCTCGACTATGAGACAGCGCAGTATGCGGCAAAGCCGGAGATCACAAGCGGCATTGCCGCGCTCAACCGGGCAGTGAACCCGGCGTTTGGTGAGAGTTTCGCGGCGACCCCGGCGGCGAGCGTCAATCCCTTGCAGGTCTGGATGCATCTTGCGGGGATTGTCTGGGCAATCGGCGTTCTGGCGCTGCTGCTTGCGGCACTGGTGAGCGTTTGGAAACTCCGGCGGCGCGTACAGGCGTCCATCGAGCTTACAAAGGGCGTGCGGCTGTGCGACGCGATCGATACGCCGTTTCTGCTGGGGCTTTTCCGTCCGACGGTCTATCTGCCGTCGCAGCTGTCGCAGCAGGAGCGGGACGTTGTGCTGGCGCATGAAGCGGCACATAAAACGCACGGTGACTGCATCTGGAAGCTCCTTGGCTACGGCATTCTCTGCGTCTACTGGTTTTATCCACCCGTTTGGCTGGGGTATGCGCTATTTTGCCGCGATCTGGAGCTGGCGTGCGACGAGCGGGCGGTGAAGCGCCTCAGCCTTGAAGAGAAAAAGCGCTATGCGAGCGTGCTGCTTTCCTGCAGCGTGCCGCGCGGGAGCTTCCCGGTCTGCCCGCTGGCGTTCGGTGAGGTGGGCGTGAAAGAGCGCGTGAAGCGGGTGCTCGACAAAAAGCCCGCAAAGGCGCTTATCGCGCTGGCGCTTGCGGTCTGTCTTGTGATCGGCGTGTGCTTCCTGACAGCGAAGCAGGATGAGCAGATCTACGGTCTGTCCGCCGGCAGCTATGTCATGGACGAAGCGGATGCAGTTCAGATTCTGCCGTCGCGGGTAACCTTCCGGATGTCCGGCAGCCGTCACGAATTTGTATTTATGCTCAGTCCGATTTCCTCTTATTATATGGCGGGAGACTATACAATAAACGACGGCTTCGTAACCTGCTCCGACGGGACGTATACGCTCGTCTTCAAAATTCAGGACAATGATACCATCGTTCTGCAAATTCCGAATCAGGACGGACTTCGCATGAACGGACAATTCATCCCCAACGGCACGGAGTTTTACTATGAGGAGCCGAGCCGCGGAACGCTCACCTTCCATGCCGAGCCGGCAAGCGCCAACGCCATGCGGGCGGATTTCCGCCTCGATTTCGGCGAGGCATTGGATTACGGCGAGGTCTGGGCAGAATGCTGGCAGGACGGCGCGTGCACAAAATCGGAACCTTTGGTGCTGAATCGGGAGGACGAACAGCTGCATCTTTCGTTTCAGGTGCAGGGCAGCGAAGCGCAGAATGCGCCAGCCGTACAGGTTTCGATGCAGAGCGGGGCTTCCGATGCCGTCCTGACAAGATTTGCACTGCCCGACACGATGCTGGGCTTCGGATTTAAATCCTACGAGGATGGGCAGGAGATTTATCCGTATGACGGAGATACGTATGTGCTGGCGGCGTTTGCGCCGGACCTTGGAGACGGTGTACGCATGTATAGCTGCACCGAATTGGCTGCAATGCCGGAGCTTTATCAGGAAGCGGACAGTATCCTGATTGTCAAGGCGGCGTTCGGAAGCGGCCTGCCGCCGCAATAAAATGAGCCCTCCAGCCGGAGGGCTTTTCTGCGTCCGGCAAAAATTTTTCTTTTTTGCGTGCAACCGATGCATCTGTTTCTCGTCTTGAATGGCAGAGGGACATGAAAAAGGAGGAATTCTTATGAAACCGAAAAAGCTGCTTGCCGCACTTCTGGCCGCCGCCTGTTTTCTGGGCACGACCGGCTGCGCCTCACAAAGCATCGCGGCAACCGATCTGACGAAAAACGTCAAAAAAGCAGAGCAAACCGTGTGCCTTGACGAAGATACGCAAGACAAGACCATCGAAGAAGTGACCGGCTTCGGCGTAAAGCTCCTGCAAAACGAAATGGAAAAAATCAATCCGCTGCTTTCCCCCTTGAGCATTGCGTCCGCGCTTTCCATGACGGTCAATGGCGCCGTCGGAGAGACAAAAACGCAGATGGAAAACGTTCTGGGCGCGAACGCGGACACGCTTTCTTCCATCTTTGCCGCACTTCAGAACGCAAAAAAGGACGACAAGCAGATGAATCTTGCCAACTCCATCTGGCTCAAGGACACGCCGACGCTGCACGTCGAAGACGCGTTCTTGCAGAAAAACGCCGATTTCTTTGGAGCCGGCATTTACTCCGCCCCGTTTGACGATTCAACAAAAACAGCCATCAATGACTGGGTCAGCAAACATACAGACAAAATGATTCCGAAAATTCTCGATGAGATTCCGAGCGATGCGGTCATGTATCTTGTGAGCGCCTTGGCGTTTGACGCGAAGTGGGACAGACCCTTCAAATCCTACGAGGTGTGGGACGGAGCGTTTACCGCGCGCAATGGGCAGGAGCAGACCGGAGACTTTCTCCACGGCGCGGTCGGGCAATATCTCTCGGACGAACACGCGGAGGGCTTCCTGAAACCTTATGCGGATGGGAAATACGCCTTTGCCGCGCTGCTGCCGGATGAAACAACCAACATAGAAAATTATGTCAACCAGTTGACAGGCGAGCGGCTTCATGCTATACTTGCCTCTCCGATTGACGAAAGCGTGGAAATTGCGCTGCCGAAGTTCAAAGCAGAGTTTTCTGCCGAGCTTTCCGAGAATCTGAAAGCGCTCGGCATGACGGATGCGTTTGACGGCGCGAACGCCGACTTTACCGCCCTCGGCACGTCCGACGAAGGGAACATCTATATCTCGCGCGTGCTGCACAAGACCTTTATTCAGGTCGACGAAGAGGGCACGAAAGCTGGCGCGGCGACGGCGGTGGAGGCAGCGACGGAAAGTGCGGCGCTCTACCCGCACAGCGTCCTTTTGAACCGACCCTTTGTGTACATGATCGTCGATCTGGAAACCGGGCTTCCCATTTTTCTCGGCGCTTTGACAGCGCTGCCGGAGGTGTGATACAATGCGTTTGAAAAAATTCGCGGCAGCAGGACTTGCTGCAGTGCTGGCGCTTTCGATGGCAGGCTGCGCGCCGGCTGTGGAAAGCTGCCCTGCGGCGGAAAAAGAAACGACGCCGGAAACGTCTGCGCTTGCTGCGCCGGTTTATCCCGAAATGGCGCAGTACCCGGACGAATCGGCGTATTGGAAAAAGGACGGCTCGTTTGACGACGACGGCTTTTCCAAGGTATACGATGCCTGGTGGGCAGACAAGCGCGCGCGTAATAACCTGCAGCTTCCGGACCCGGACGGCATGCAGCGCTTCCTGCGCGCTTCGACCGGAACGATGCTGGCGCAGGGCGGCGGGCAGAACCTCGTCTATTCGCCGCTGAATGTGTACATGGCGCTCTCGATGCTCTGCGAGTGTACCGACGGCAATTCCCGCGCGCAGATTTTGACCCTTCTGGGGCAGAGCGATCTTGCGTCGGTGCGCGCACAGGCAAGCGCGCTCTGGAACGCCAACTACTGCGCCGATGGCGCGGTGACGAGCGTTCTGGCAAGCTCCCTGTGGCTGCGAGACGGCACAAATTACGTGCAGAGTACGCTCGATACGCTGGCAAAGACCTACTACGCTTCGACGTTTTCCGGGGAAATGGGAAGTGACGATTACAATAAGGTGCTGCAAAGCTGGCTGAACGAGCAGACGGGAGGTTTGCTGCAGGAGCAGGCGTCCGGCGTCTCATTTGATCCAGATACGATTCTGGCGCAGGCGACGACGATCTATTACCGCGCCAAATGGTCGGAGGAGTTTTCCAAGAGCCAGACAAGCGAAGGAACCTTCCACGCGGCAGCGGGCGATCTCACCTGCGATTTTATGCACCGGTCCGATTCCGACACGTATTACTGGGGCGAGCAGTTCGGCGCAATCGAGCTTTCGCTGCGCGAAAGCGGCTGTATGAAGCTGCTGCTGCCGGACGAGGATGTCAGCCCGGAGGGCCTTTTGCAGGACGAGGAAGCAATGGACTTCCTGCTGGGAAGCGGCGACTGGGAAAACAGCAAATTTTTGATTGTGAACCTCGCGCTGCCGAAGTTTGACGTTTCATCCGACCTGGACTTGAACGCGAGTCTGCAGGCGCTCGGCGTGACGGATGTGTTCAGCCCCGCAGCCGCGGACTTTTCCCCTGCAATCCAGGACGCGGACGGCGTCTACCTTTCCAGAGCGGACCACGCCGCGCGCGTGACAGTCGACGAAGAGGGCGTGACGGCAGCAGCCTACACGGTCATGATGGAAGCGGGCGCGGCGGAGCCGCCGGATGAAGAAATAGACTTCACGCTGGACCGCCCGTTCGTCTTTGCCATCACCGCGCGCAGCGGGCTGCCGCTGTTTGTCGGTATTGTCAACACCCCCGAATGAAAGAAATCCGAAATTGAGAAAGAAAGCAAATCATTAGAAATTCAAAGGAGAAACCAACCATGAAAAAGATTTTAGCGATGCTTCTTGCACTTGCCTGCGTTTTGAGCTTTGCAGCCTGCGCAAGCAAGAAAACAGACGATACCATCGGTGAAGAAAAACCCTCGACCTCTGAGCAGACGCCCACTGAGCCGGAAGCACCCGCTGAAGAGCCTGACGCTCCTGTGGAAAAGCCCGCAGACGATGAAAATGCAGCTAAGCCGGATGAAGGCATGCTCGACGATGAATTTGGCGTAGGCGAGCCCTCCGAGGAAAACGCACCGGCGGCAGAAGGCGGCACAGAGAATGCCGAGAGTACGCAGGAGGTGCTGGATCTTCTCAACAAAATCTGGGCAAGCTACAAAGACGAGGAAAAGTTCCCCGCAGCAGGCGGCGACTATGATAACAGCGTGGACGATGCAGCAGGCGCTGTGAATATTGCAAACGCGGATAATCTTTCGTACCTGCTTACCTTCCCGGCAAATGATGCTGTGAAGCTGGACGGCGCGGCATCTCTTATGCACATGATGAACGGCAACAGCTTTACCTGCGGGGCATACCATGCGGCGAACGCAGACGACGTTTCGTCCATCGTAGAGGACATCCACAACGAAATTTCCGGCAAGCAATGGATGTGCGGCTTCCCGGACAAGATGTTCATCGCAACGAGCGGCAATCTGATCGTAGCGGTATACGGCGATGAAGAGCTTGTCAACACCTTCCGCGACAAGCTTGCCGCGGCGGATGCAAGCTTTACCGCCGTCTATGACGAGGCAATCGACGCCTAAATCCATATCATCTGACAGGAGGCTCCCATGCTTTTTTCCAGCATTCCGTTTTTATATTACTTCCTGCCGCTTGTGCTGGCAGTCTATTTTCTCACACCGCGCGCGGGAAAAAACGCAGTGCTTTTCCTTTCGAGCCTCCTGTTCTATGCCTGGGGGGAACCGAGGTTCTGCATCTTCATGCTGCTGAGCATTTTGCAGGGCTACGTCTTCGGGCGTCTGATTGAAAAACATGCACAGAACAAGAAGCGGTCAAAGCTTTTTTTGACCGCTTCTGTTGCGCTCAGTCTGGCGCTGCTGGCGTACTGCAAATACGCAGACTTCTTTCTATCCAGCGTAAATGCCGTAACGGGGCTGTCTTTCAAGCTTCTGCACGTGGCGCTTCCCATCGGCATCAGCTTTTACACGTTCCAGATTTTAAGCTATGTGGTCGATGTCTACCGGGGCAGTGTGCCTGCACAGAAAAGCTTTTTGAAGCTCGGAACATATATCGCGATGTTTCCGCAGCTCATTGCAGGACCCATTGTGCGCTACGCAGACATTGCGCCGCAGCTCGACCGCCGGGAAACAACACTGGAGGATGCGTCTTATGGTGCGTGCCGGTTTGTGATCGGGTTATCTAAAAAGGTGCTGCTGGCAAATGTTCTGTATGAGCTGATCACGGCGTTTCAGAAGAGTCAGGATCTGTCCGTGCTCTACTACTGGCTCTATGCTGTCAGCTTTACCTTGCAGCTCTATTTTGACTTTTCCGGCTACAGCGATATGGCAATCGGACTCGGCAGAATTTTCGGTTTCCGGTTTCAGGAGAATTTCAACTACCCGTATATCTCCGGCTCCATCACCGAATTCTGGCGGCGCTGGCACATCAGCCTCGGCTCCTGGTTCCGGGACTACGTCTATATTCCGCTCGGCGGAAACCGCGTATCGAAGGCAAAATGGCTGCGGAACATTCTCGTTGTCTGGATGCTGACCGGTCTGTGGCACGGGGCAAGCTGGAACTTTGTTCTGTGGGGGCTGGGCTTTGCGGTCTTGCTGGTGGCAGAGAAGCTGGTGTACGGCAGGCTGCTGCAGAGAACGCATGTCTTGAAGCACGTTTATACGCTGCTGCTTGTGACGCTGAGCTTCGTTCTTTTCAATGCGGACTCCGTGTCGGAGGCGGTTTCGCAGCTCGGCGCAATGTTTGGCGCAGGCGGGCTGCCGCTTGTCAGCACGGAAGGCGTCTATTACCTCAAAAGCTACGCCGGAACCTTCCTGTTTGCGGCAATCGGCGCGACACCACTGGTATCGAACGCCATTTCCCGGTTCGGGAAAACCCGATTCGGCGCGCAAGCGCTGACCGTTTTGCAGCCGCTTGTCATGCTTGCGCTTCTTGCCGCGTGTACGGCGTTTCTGGTCGATGGGTCGTTTAACCCGTTTTTGTATTTCCGGTTTTAAGGAGGCAGGAGGATGCAGAAGAAAAAAACCATGCTGACCGTCCTGCTTCTGGGCGCATTCCTGTTCGGCTTTGCCGTCTGGGGCGCGATCAAGCCCGCAGACGCACAGTCTCAGTCGGAGCGGCGCAGTCTCGCGCAGTTTCCGGCGTTTTCTGTGAGCGGCTTTCTGAGCGGGAAATGGACGGGGGAATTTGAAAGCTATACACTCGATCAGTTCCCGCTGCGTGAGCAGTTCCGGACACTCAAGAGCCTGCTGTCGCTCGGCGTGTACCGGCAGAAGGACAACCACGGCGTGTATCTGGCAGACGGCTTTGTTTCGAAGCTGGAATATCCGCTGAACGAAGCGTCTCTCCAACACGCGCAGGAGCGGTTTCAGTTTGTCTATGACAAGTATCTCGCGGACACGGATGTGAAACCCTATCTTGCGGTGATTCCGGACAAAAACTACTATCTGGCAAAGCAGAACGGCTATCCGGCGCTGGACTACGATGCGTTTTTCTCGTCCATGCGCGATAACCTTTCGTGGGCACAATATATTGATCTCGCCGGAAGCCTGCAAATCGAAGACTATTACAGAACCGACCTTCACTGGCGGCAGGACCGGCTTCTGCCTGCGGCAAAGACGCTTGCGCAAGCGATGGGCGCAAGCGTAGAAGAAGCCTTTGAAACGCAGACGCTTGCACGCGATTATTACGGGCTTTACTACGGCTATGCGGCGCTGCCCGTGAAGCCGGAGACGATCTCGTATCTGACGAGCGACACGATTGAAAGCGCCGTCGTGACAAATTTTGAGACGAACCGGACCGGTGCGGTCTATGACATGGAAAAGGCGGCGGGGAAGAACCCGTATGAGATGTTCCTGTCCGGTTCGGTGTCGCTTCTGACGATCGAAAACCCGAACGCGAAGACGGACAGGGAGCTGGTGATCTTCCGCGACTCGTTTGCCAGCAGCCTGGCGCCGCTGCTTTTAGATGGCTACGCAAAAATTACGCTGGTCGATATCCGCTATCTTCCGAGTGTAAGGCTTGGAAGCTTCCTGACGTTTACCGATCAGGACGTGCTGTTTTTGTACAGCGTGAACGTTTTGAACAACAGCGAAACCATCAAATAGTGCAGAAAAGACCACCCTTCTGGATGAAAAACGGACAGGCATGAAAAACGCAGCGGATGCAGGAAAGCATCCGCTGCTTTTGGTTCAGGAAGGGATTTTGCGCTTTTCCGCTGCGTCAAAGCCGTGGACCCAGTCGGAGCAGTGGTAGTAGATAAAAAAGATGACCGAGCTGATGGTCCACGTAATAGGATAAGCGTAGTAGATGAAACGGATTTTGTGGCTGTAGCGCATGATCAGCGTGATATACGTGATGCGCAGCACACACCAGACGGCAAGCATCACAAGCATTGGTACGAACGCCTTGCCGGCGCCGCGGCAGACGGAAGCTACAGCGTGAGAATAGGCGAGCAGACAGTAAAAGAGGGTAATGACACGCGCCTGCCGCGTTGCCAGCGCGATAACCTCCGGCGTCCGGCTGAACAGACTTGCCAGCTGCGGCATGGAAATGTACATGGCAACGCCGATCAGCTCGGCAAGCAGCAGGGCGCTGACGATGCCGAAGCGCGCGCCGGTTTTTGCGCGGTCATATTTCTGCGCGCCGAGGTTCTGGCTGGTATAGGTCGTAAGCGCCATGGTAAAGCTCGTAATCGGCAGGAAGGCGAAGCCTTCGAGCTTGCTGTAGGTGCCGTAAGCTGCCATGGCGATTTTGCCGAAGGAATTGATGTTCGTCTGCACGACGACGTTTGCAAGTCCGATGACGGAATTCTGCACGCCGGAAGGAAGCCCGTAGCGAAGAATCAAGCCGATCATTTCACGGTCGGCGCGCAGATGCGACAGCCGCAGGCGGTATTTTGCTGTCTTGCGTGAGAGCTGGATCAGGCACAGAATCATGCTGATTGCCTGTGAGATGACCGTCGCCACGGCGGCAGACCATACGCCCCAGCCGAAGCCGCCGATGAACAGAATGTCCAGCGCGATATTGACCGCCGAGGACAGCAGCAGATAATAAAGCGGTCTCTTGCTGTCTCCGAGCGCGTTCATGACGCTCTTGCAGGCGTTATAAAGCATGACTGCCAGCACGCCGGTAAAATAATAGCGGAAATAGGAGATAGCGTCCGGCAGGACCTCGGGGTCGGTGCCCATCCAGCGAAGGATGGTAGGCGTCAGCAGAACGCCGAAGATGGTGAGGAAAATGCCGCTCAGAAGGTTCACGAAAATATTTGCGTGGATGGCGCGCTCGACCCGTGCGTCGTCGCCTGCTCCAAAGTAGCGCGAGATGGCAACGCCCGCGCCGAGGGTCAAGCCCTCAAAGAAGCTGGTCATCAGGAAAATCAGAGGACCCGATGAACTGACGGCGGCAAGCGCTTCGTCGCCGAGAAAGCGCCCGACGATCAGAGAGTCTGCGGTATTATACAGCTGTTGAAAAATCTGGCTCAGCAGGACCGGCAGTGCAAAGCCCGCAATCAGTTTCCACGGACTGCCGACCGTCATGTCCCGCATCGTACTTTTCACCGTGCATCCGTCCTTTCCGGGCAAGTTTCGAGCATAGTATGGTAATTCTAACAGAATCGAAACGAAAATACAACCCGTCCGATTTTTTCGCGATTGCTAACCGGCGGTTACTCGCGGTTTCTGCGGACGGGTGGTATAATAAAACAAAACTGTTAGAGCAAGAGGGGGAGAACGGGTCATGAAAGGATTCTGGAAACGGGCGGCAATGGGGCTGCTGGCGATAGCGATGCTGCTGTGCGCTGCCTGCGCGGCGCCGGAACAGGAACCGGAGCAGGAGATGCAGACGGACATCGCGGGCGCAGACTGGCGCACGTATGGGCAGGTGAGCGACGCGGGGACCATCACGCGCGCGGGGGAGCAGACAAGCGTGCTTGCCTGCGTATTTGACAGCGGCGTGGAGTTTTATCTGGATGAAGAAACGCAGACTTTTTTTGCAGAAGCAGTCTTTCCGGAAAAGATCGAGGGCGCACACGATCTGTTTGAAGCGCTCTCGCTGGACGATCTGAACGGCGACGGCGACAGCGACGTGCAGCTCATGCTCACCGGTCAGACGCTGATCTGGTACTACGACGCGGCAAGCGAGAGCTACGTCTATCAGCCGCAGACTTGACAGGTCGCCGTGTGAAGCGGAGGAAAAGCATGAAAATACCCGGAGGTCTTGCAGGGCAAGGCTTTCGGGTATTTTTGCATGCCGGCAGTTTTGTGTGTTCAGCCGTTCAGCGCGGGGAAATAGGTGATTTTTGCGCTGTATTTGTCAAGCAAACCGTCAAGATAGCTTTGCACATAGTCGCGCATTTTCTCGGGCGGATTGACCTTTGTAAACGTCAGCCCATGCGCCTGGCAGTATGCCTCGCCGAGCGCATCGCGCAGCTTCTGCCGCAGAATCACGCGCGGAAGCTGATCGCGGATGGCAGCAAAGTACCCATCCGGTGCAACACCGACCTGCTTGCACCAGGCGTCCACCGCAGTACGCACATCTTCGTATTCTTCGTAGTTCTGCTGCTGCACGGCGAAGGCTTCGTCAACCTCCTCCTGCGAGACGGAAAGCCCGAGGTTCTCTGCCTCGTCGAGCATGGCAAGGTTCTCAAGCAGCTGGTCGACGGCTTCTTGATCGCTGACGGCTTTGCCGCCGGAGAGCGCCTGCTGGTTCTGCTTTTCATAATCGACGAGGCTTCTGCGGATTTCCGTTTCTCCGTAAGACGCGACGACCGGGTCATCATCCTGTACGCCTTTTTTATCGGCACACCCGGCAAGCAGACTCAACGCAAGAATCGCTGCGGCAAGTAAGAAAGCAAAGCGGATTCGTTTTATCATGCAGAGTCCTCCTTTACGATGGGGTAGCATCAGTATAGCATGTCTGTTTGGGGAAGTCCAGTTGGAACGCAGGCGCATGAGAATAACAAGCTGACGTTTGCAAGGATGACAAAAAGAGCTGCCTGACTTCGTTCGAAATCAGGCGGCCCTCCTTGTGAATCATAAAATCAAGCTGCAGAATCGTTGCCACGAGAGGCATCAAGGTTTAAAAAGTCCAGTGTTTACGGACTTTTTTCAACCTCTGAAATTATTCCCACTCGATGGTTGCGGGGGGTTTGCTGGTGATATCGTAGACGATGCGGTTGATGCCGCGGACCTCGTTGACGATGCGCACCGAAACGCGGTCGAGAACGTCATACGGAATTCTTGCCCAGTCGGCGGTCATGAAGTCGGACGTTGTGACGCCGCGCAGTGCCAGCGTATAATCGTACGTCCTGCCGTCGCCCATGACGCCGACGGAGCGCATGGAGGTCAGGACCGCGAAATACTGGTTCATCTGGCGGTCGAAGCCTGCCTTTGCAACCTCGTCGCGGAAGATGAAGTCCGCCTCGCGCAGCGTGTCGAGCTTCTCCTTTGTGATATCGCCGATGACGCGGATGGCAAGACCGGGACCCGGGAACGGCTGGCGCATCACGAGGTATTCCGGAAGTCCCAGTTCTCTGCCGAGACCGCGCACCTCGTCTTTGAAGAGCATGCGCAGCGGCTCGATGATCTCCTTGAAGTCGACATAGTCGGGAAGACCGCCGACATTGTGGTGGCTCTTGATCACGGCGGAATTGCCGAGACCGGATTCAATCACGTCGGGGTAGATCGTGCCCTGAACCAGGAAATCGACCTTGCCGATCTTCTTTGCCTCCGCCTCGAAGACGCGGATAAACTCTTCGCCGATGATCTTGCGCTTTGCCTCGGGCTCCGAGACGCCGGCGAGCTTTGTGAGGAAGCGGTCTTCGGCGTTTACGCGGATGAAGTGGATATCCCACTTGGAGAACGCCGCTTCGACCTCGTCGCCCTCGTCCTTGCGCATCAAGCCGTGGTCTACAAACACACAGGTCAGCTGATTGCCGATGGCCTCTGCCATGAGCGCGGCGGCAACGGAAGAGTCCACGCCGCCCGAGAGCGCAAGCAGTGCCTTGCCGGAGCCGACCTTTTCACGGATTTGCCGGATTGCGTTCTGGCGGTAGTCCGCCATGGTCCAGTCGCCGGCTGCCTTGCAGACGCGATATAAGAAGTTACGAAGAATGAGCGAGCCCTGCTCGGTATGGTTGACCTCGGGGTGGAACTGCACGCCGTAGATTCTGCGTGTCTCGTCGCAGATGCCGACCGTGGGGCAGGCGGCGGAGCGGGCGCAGAGCGTGAAGCCTTCGGGGACCTTTGCCATATAGTCGCCGTGGCTCATCCACGTGACGCTGCTTTCCTTCAAGCCATGGAAAATTTCGCAGGAGGTATCAAAGAAGGTTTCGGTTTTGCCGTACTCGCGCGCGGTATCGTCCTGTGCGGCAGTGACCTTGCCGCCGAGATGGTGCGCAATCAGCTGACAGCCGTAGCAGATGCCGAGAATCGGCAGCCCGAGGGTGAAGATCTTCGGGTCGACCTGGGGAGAACCTTCGGCGTAGACGCTCTGCGGACCGCCGGTGAAGATGAAGCCGATGGGGTTGTACTTCATCAGCTCGCTAAGCGGCGTGGTGCAGGGCTTGACCTCGCAGTATACGTTTGCCTCGCGCACGCGGCGTGCGATGAGCTGGTTATACTGCCCGCCAAAATCCAAAATCAATACTACCTGTGATGCCATGTCTCTCCTCCTAAAACTGCGTGGATATTCTTATCGTTTTTTTGCCTCGTCCAAGGCTGCGGCGATGAAGCCGCGGAACAGCGGATGCGCCTTGTTCGGGCGCGATTTGAACTCCGGGTGATACTGCACGCCGACAAAGAACGGATAGTCGGACAGCTCTACGGTTTCAACCAGCCGTCCGTCGGGAGAAAGACCCGAGAGGGTCAGCCCCGCGTCGGTCAGCGGCAGGCGATAATCGTTATTGAACTCGTAGCGGTGGCGGTGGCGCTCGGAAATCTCCAGCGTTCCGTAGCATCGCGCCATGGTGGTGCCGGGGGCAATCACGCACGGGCAGGCGCCCAGACGCAGCGTGCCGCCCTTGTCGATCTCGTCGCTCTGACCGGGCATGAAGTCGATGACCTTGTGCTTGCAGATCTCATTGAATTCGCCGGAGTCGGCGTCTGCAATTCCGGCGGCGTGGCGGGCAAACTCAATGACCGCAACCTGCATGCCGAGGCAGATGCCGAAGTAGGGAAGACGGTTCTCGCGTGCATACTGCGCCGCCAGAATCATGCCTTCGATGCCTCTGCCGCCGAAGCCGCCGGGCACCAGGATGCCGTCTACCTCCTGCATTGTATCAGCGAGCGTGTCCTTCGTCAAGTGTTCCGAGTCAATCCATTTGATCTGAACCTCCGCACCGAGCGAATAGCCCGCGTGGCGAAGCGCCTCGGCAACCGACAGATACGCGTCGTGCAGCTGTACATATTTGCCGACCAGACCGATCGTGACCTTGTCCGTCGCGCTTTTTTCGCGCGCAACCATCTGCTCCCACTCGGTAAGATCCGGCTCCGGCACGTCCAGATGCAGCTCGCGGCAGACGACGGAGGAGAAGTTCGATTTTTCAAGCATCAAAGGCGCTTCATACAGGCAGGGAATCGTGATGTTTTCAATGACGCAGTCGGGCTTGACGTTGCAGAACATCGAGATCTTCTGGAAGATGGACGGCTCGAGCGGCTCGTCGCAGCGCAGGACGATGATGTTGGGGTTGATGCCCATGCCGAGCAGCTCTTTGACCGAGTGCTGCGTGGGCTTCGATTTATGCTCGTCCGAGCCACGCAAAAACGGCACCAGCGTGACATGGATAAAGAGGCTGTTCTCCCGACCGACCTCGAGAGAGATTTGCCGAACCGCTTCGATGAAGGGCTGCGATTCAATGTCACCGATGGTGCCGCCGATTTCGGTAATGACCACGTCTGCGTTTGTCTTCTTGCCGACACGGTATACGAAATCCTTGATTTCATTTGTAATGTGGGGAATGACCTGCACGGTCGAGCCGAGATACTCGCCGCGGCGCTCCTTGTTCAGAACGTTCCAGTAGACCTTGCCGGTCGTGAGGTTCGAGTATTTGTTGAGGTCCTCGTCGATGAAGCGCTCATAGTGTCCGAGGTCGAGGTCGGTTTCTGCGCCGTCTTCGGTCACGTAGACCTCTCCGTGCTGATACGGGCTCATGGTGCCGGGGTCAACGTTGATGTAGGGATCGAGCTTCTGCGCCGCGACCTTGAGCCCGCGCATTTTGAGAAGCCGCCCGAGGCTTGCCGCCGTGATGCCCTTGCCGAGACCCGAGACCACGCCGCCGGTTACAAAGATATATTTTGTCATAACAGCTTTCCTCTTTCTTTCTGTTTATTTATACGTAGCAAGAATATTTTCCGCAATCGTCCGCCTTGTCACGCAGCGGTCCATCGCCTGGCGCTCAATGAACTTGTGCGCCTCGTTTTCGGTCATTTTGAGCTGGTCGATCAGAATCCATTTTGCGCGGTTGACCAGCCGGATTTCCTCCATTTTTTCTTCGAGCGTTGCGGTCTTCTGCTCCATGCGGCGAAGCCGCTCGCGGGTGGCACACAGAAGGCGCAGTGTGGAAGAGAAGATCGCCGGATTTGTCGGCTTCTGCAGCGTCATGACGCCGCTGGCGCCGACTCTGGCGGAAACGTCGGGGTACTGCTCGGCGCGCACAAGCAGAAGGACGCCGGACTGCGTGCTTTCGCAGATGTCGAGCGCGAGGCGGGTGCCGAATTCGTCCGGCAGCGGCGTATTGATGATCAGAAGATCAAAACTGCGCTCCAAAAGACATCGCCGCGCGCTGGAAACGTCCGCCGCCTTTACGACCGGAGAGAAGCTGCGCTCCGGCAGAAGCGGCAGTACGTCCTGCGTGAATTTCTGAGAAGCGGAGACAAGCAGCACACTGTAGCAGCGCTCTGATCGGTCCATAACTGTGCGTGCCTCCTTTCCAGAGTCCAAAGGTGGGTTAGCGGGTGTAATAGTCAAGCAGGCGCTTCGGAAGCTGCGCCGCGGCAAATTCGCTGCTTCTTGCCGCCTGCTTTGCCTCGTCGAGATTTGCCGGCAGCGTCCGGTACTGGGATGTCACGCTCTCGGGCGCGGTGAACAGGTTCACATCGGCAGGCGCGGGCAGGGGAAGCCTGCACCGGATGCCGTCGAGCCCTGCGTAGATCAGAAGCGCAAAGGCGAGATACGGATTGCACGAGGGGTCCGGGGACCGGAGCTCCGCTCTGCGGTATTCGCCGGAGGCTGCGGGAATCCGGATGAGCTGCGAGCGATTTTCGCTCGACCAGGAGATGTAGCGCGGGGCTTTGCGGCAGCCGAAGCGCCGATAGGACGATTCGAGCGGGTTTAAAAAGACGCTCAGCTCATATGCATGCGCCAGAATACCTGCCATCACCTGCGGCATGACATCCGTGCCGTCGGCAGCTTTGACCGAAAGATTGATGTGCATGCCGCTTCCGGGCGCGTCCGGCAGGGGCTTGGGGGAAAAGTCTGCGCAAAGACCGTTTCCGGCGGCGACGGTTGCAACCACGCTCTTGAACGTGACGGCGTTGTCCGCCGCGGTAATGGGATCTGCATAGCGGAAGTCAATCTCGTTCTGACCGGGACCCTCTTCGTGGTGGGAGCTTTCCGGTCGGATACCCATCTGCTCCAGCGTCAGGCACACCTCGCGGCGCACATTTTCGCCCTTGTCCTCCGGGGCAACGTCCATATACCCGGCGTGGTCATAGGGCGTTTTTGTTGGCGCGCCGCTTTCATCGAGCCGGAACAGATAAAACTCCATCTCGGGTCCGAAGAAGAAGGTATAGCCCTCCTTCCGCGCGTCCTCCACCGCCCGGGCGAGAATGGCGCGCGTGTCCGCTTCAAACGGGCGCCCGTCGGGGTAGTGGACCGAGCAGAACATGCGCACCACGCGCCCGTGCTCGGGTCTCCACGGCAGGATGCAAAGCGTCGAGGCGTCCGGGCGCAGGACAAGGTCCGAGTAAACCTCGCCGCCGAAGCCCGCGACTGCCGAGGCGTCGATGGCAATGCCATAGTCAAACGCCCGGTCCAGCTCGTCCGGCATGATCGAGACATTCTTGAGTCTGCCCGTCACGTCGCAGAAGGTCATGCGGATGAACTTGACGTCCTCTTCGATGATGTATTGCAGGATTTCTTCCTTTTCGTAAACCATATGGAACAACCTTTCCTCAAAAAAGAGCGTTCACCCGGACAGGTACCACCCCCGCCCGAATGAACGCCGTTGCTCATTCTACTTACAATATATAAATGACACTTACTTACAGATTTTCAATATGTGCTATATGATAGCATGCCGAAAAACGGCTGTCAATCGGCTTTGCAGGCAGAAACTGCTTTTCGTGCAAACAGACAAGACAAGCGCTGAATCCGGCGGCTTAATTGGCGGAAAATGATGAAGGGCAAAAGTTAAAATGCAGGAGCAAAAAAAATTCCTGCAAATTTTTTAAAATTCTGCTTGACAAACGGGCGCGGTCTGCGTATAATGCGGAGCATAAGGCAACGGCGTCTTTGAGCAATGGGGCTCAAAGGCGTCTTTTTCCTTTTCTGCACATCAAAAAAGTTCAAACAGCGAGTAAACCGGGGCAATGGCGTCTTTTTGGGATTTTTGACGCCTTGCCCCGGTTTTGATTCATAGAAAGGAGCGGTGCCGGATGCAAACGGTTTCGGATTATTTCGGAAGTCTGGTGTTTGACGACAGAGTCATGCGCGCCAGACTTCCGGAGAAGGTTTACAAGTCCCTGAAAAAGACCATCGATGAAGGGGTGAGTCTGGACAATCAGGTGGCAAACGCCGTGGCAGAGGCAATGCGCGACTGGGCGGTCGAGCATGGCGCAACACACTTTACGCACTGGTTCCAGCCGCTGACCGGCATCACCGCCGAAAAGCACGACAGCTTCATCAGCCCGTCGCCGGACGGCGGCGTGATCATGGAGTTTTCCGGCAAGGAGCTCATCCAGGGCGAGCCGGACGCTTCGAGCTTCCCGTCGGGCGGTCTGCGCGCGACATTTGAGGCAAGAGGCTACACTGCCTGGGACCCCACGTCCTACGCTTTCCTGAAGGGCAAAACGCTCTGCATTCCGACGGCGTTCTGCTCCTATGGCGGCGAAGCGCTCGACAAGAAAACACCGCTGCTGCGTTCGATGCAGGCAATCAACAAGCAGGCGCTGCGCGTTTTGAAGCTCTTTGGAAACGAGGACGTCAAATGCGTCAAAACCTCCGTCGGACCCGAGCAGGAGTATTTCCTGGTCGACCGCGAGATGTTTGACAAGCGCAAGGATCTCGTCTTCTGCGGCAGAACGCTTTTCGGTGCAAAGCCTCCGAAGGGGCAGGAGCTGGACGATCACTACTTCGGCTCCATCAAGCCCCGCGTGGCAGAGTTTATGGAGGACCTCAACGAGGAGCTGTGGAAGCTTGGCATTCTGGCGAAGACCGAACATAACGAAGTCGCCCCGGCGCAGCATGAGCTTGCCCCCATTTACACAACAACCAACATCGCAACCGACCACAACCAGCTGACAATGGAGATCATGCAGAAGGTCGCGCTCCGGCACGGTCTTGTTTGCCTGCTCCATGAAAAGCCCTTTGCCGGCGTCAACGGCTCGGGCAAGCACAACAACTGGTCGTTGGCTACCGATACAGGTGTGAATCTGCTGACGCCGGGCGAAACACCCTATGAGAACGCGCAGTTCCTGCTGTTCCTGTGTGCGGTGATTCAGGCGGTCGACGACTATCAGGATCTGCTCCGGCTGTCCGTTGCGACGGCTGGCAACGATCACCGGCTCGGCGCGAACGAAGCGCCCCCGGCAGTGGTCTCGATCTTCCTCGGCGACGAGCTGACCGCGATTCTCGACGCGATTGAAGCAGACAGCCCCTACAATGCGGCGGAAAAGACCGTTATGAAGCTCGGCGTACATGTGCTTCCGAAGTTCATCCGCGATACAACAGACCGCAACCGCACTTCGCCCTTTGCCTTCACCGGCAACAAGTTCGAGTTCCGCATGCTCGGCTCGAGCAACTCCATCGCCTGCACGAACATCATGCTCAACGGCGCAGTGGCGCAGTCGTTAAAGCTCTTTGCAGACGAGCTTGAGAAGGCAGACGATTTTGAAGGCGCGCTGCACGACTTGATTCGCCGCACAATTCATGAACACAAGCGCATCATCTTCAACGGCAACGGCTACGACGATGCGTGGATCAAAGAGGCGACCGAAAAGCGCGGACTTCTGAACCTGCGCACGACGCCGGACGCGATGCCGACGATTCTCGAAGAAAAGAACGTTTCGATGCTCACGGGGCTCAAGATCTTCACGAAGGCAGAAATTGAGTCTCGCTACGAGATCATGATGGAAAACTACGTCAAGACCGTCAGCATTGAGGCGCAGACGATGTTGGACATGACGCGCAGGGAAATCCTTCCCGCCGTCGAGCGCTACACAAAGGAGCTTTCCGACACGCTTGCGGCGAAGCTCGCCGTGATTCCGGGGCTGCCGTCTCGCTACGAGACCGGCGCGATTACGAAGCTTTCGACGCTTGCCGATCAGATCGACGCGCAGGCAGGGGAGCTGGAGCAGGCGGTGCTGCATCTCAAGACCATCACCAGCGTCACCGAGTCGGCGTTTTACATCCGAGATGCGATTTTGTCGCGCATGGCGGCGCTTCGCGTGGTGTGCGACGAGGCGGAGACCGTAACCGACGAACGCTGCTGGCCCTTCCCGACCTATGGGGATTTGCTCTTCGGCGTCCGGTGAGAACCAAACACAGTAACAAAACACAAATTCTGTTTTAATTTTAAGAAGGAGGATCCTTATGAACCGCAATGTGAACCGTTCCTATGATGAAGAAATCTGTTATCAGTTCATCAACCCCGTACATTCGTTCCTGATGGAAAGCGTCCACGAGCAGCACGATTTTTTCGATTCCTGCTTCGCACGCGATGCAGAATTGTATCTTTCCTGTCTGGATACCAGCACGTGGGACTAAAGCGCGCCGGGCAGAAGACGAGGTAAATAGAACGTCTGAAGGATCGCCTTTTTGACAGATTTCAAAGGCGTCAGAGCCGGGAAAAGTAGCGCGCAGGGCTGCTTCCAGAGAGCATGGGCAGGTGCAAGCCATGCAGTAAGTTGCGCGCGAAGAACACCCGGCGAGCCGCAAGCTGAACGAAAGCCGCTGGCTTTTTACTAGGTGCGCCGGGGCTGCTTCCCGTTATAAAAAGCAGGGCGTTGCAGGACGCCGCAGAGACAAAAGATAGGTGGCACAGCGAGTCAGCACTTGCCCTATCGAATGCTGAATAAAATTTTTGGAGGATTTTATCATGTGTTCGATTATGGGTTATTGCGATGTCTGTGCCGCCTTTTCTGATTTTCAGAAGGGCTTTCTTAAGACTGTGTCCAGAGGACCGGACGACAGCCGGATTGTAGACACCGGCAAGGGCTTGCTCGGTTTTCACCGGCTTTCCATCATGGGCTTGACGCCCAGCGGCATGCAGCCGTTTGAGCGCGACGGCAGCTACGTCGTCTGCAACGGCGAAATTTACGGCTTCGAGAAGCTCAAGAAGGAGCTGGAAAAGAAGTATGAATTTGTCAGCGGCTCGGACTGCGAGATTCTGCTGCCGCTGTACTTTGAGCACGGCGTGGATATGTTCAAAATGCTCGACGCGGAATTTGCGCTGATCCTGTTTGATGGGCGCACGAAGGAATATATCGCCGCGCGCGACCCCATCGGCATTCGCCCGCTGTACTACGGCTACGACAAAAAAGGCGTGATCGTCTTTGCAAGCGAGCCGAAGAACCTTGTCGGGCTGTGCGATAAGATCATGCCGTTTCCTCCTGGACATTACTATAAGGACGGCAAGTTCACCTGCTACAACGATATTACAAAGTCCGCAGCGGTCTGCCACGACGATCTGGAGACGGTCTGTTCCAAGATTCACGACAAGCTCATTCGCGGCGTAGAGAAGCGTCTGGTCGCCGACGCAAAGGTTGGCTTCCTGCTCTCGGGCGGTCTTGATTCGTCTCTGGTGTGCGCGATTGCCGCGCGCGAGTCGAAAGCGCCGATCCGCACCTTTGCCATCGGCATGAGCGAAGATGCAATCGATCTCAAGTACGCCAAGCAGGTGGCAGACTACATCGGCAGCGACCACACCGAGGTCTACATGACAAAGCAGCAGGTGCTCGATTCTCTGGAAGAGGTCATCCGCATGCTGGGCACGTATGATATTACGACCATCCGCGCGAGCATGGGCATGTATCTTCTTTGCAAGTGGATTCACGAGAACACCGACCTGCGCGTGATTTTGACCGGCGAGATTTCCGACGAGCTGTTCGGCTACAAGTACACCGACTTCGCGCCCAGCGCCGAGGAGTTCCAGAAGGAGGCGGAAAAACGCATCCGGGAGCTGCACATGTATGATGTGCTGCGCGCCGACCGCTGCATCAGCGTCAACTCGCTCGAAGCGCGCGTGCCGTTCGGCGACCTCGATTTCGTCGAGTACGTCATGAGCGTGGACCCGGAGCTGAAGATGAACAAATACGGCAAGGGCAAGTACCTGCTTCGTCATGCGTTTGAAGGCGACTATCTGCCGCACGACATTCTGTACCGCGAAAAGGCGGCGTTCTCCGACGCGGTCGGTCACTCGATGGTGGACGATCTGAAGGAATTTGCGCAGAAGCAGTACACCGACGAGGAGTTTGAAGCGCTCCGGAAAAAGTATACGTATGCGCAGCCGTTCACGAAGGAGTCGCTGCTGTACCGCGAGATTTTCGAGCGCTACTATCCCGGTCAGTCGGAGATGGTTGTCGATTTCTGGATGCCGAACAAAACCTGGCCCGGCTGCGACGTCAACGACCCCTCGGCGCGCGTGCTGTCCAACTACGGCGCAAGCGGAACCTGAAAAAGGAAAGGTGGGAAAAAGTTTACATAACGTAAAAACTGGAAATGAGTCCGCGCAATACGGACAGATGTCCAAAACCTAAAAATTTTTTATATAAATTTTACAGCAAAGCACTTGCAATCACAACCCTTTTTGTGGTAAATTATAAATGCAGTTATTCCTCTCTGGAGAGCCTCTTACAAGAGCGCCGAAGGTGTAAGGCGGTTCGCCGATCTCTCAGGCAAAAGGACAGAGCAATAATCTTGCTACGTCCTTTCCGCGACTCTCGTCCCGCAAGGCGGAAATAATCAGGAAAGGATGGACGATCGGGGGATCGTCCGCAGGCAAAATCTATGCAGGCAATCATCAGTTTTATCACCGGCACCCTTAACACTGTCGCATGGCTGTACATCTTCCTGCCGTGCACCATCATCTTTGGTCTTTATCTGACCATCCGCAACCGTGGTCTTCAGTTCACGAAGTTCGGCTACGTGATGAAGAACACGCTGGGCAAAATGTTCCAGAAACAGGAAGCAGGCGAAGGCGCAGTCACGCCGATGCAGGCTGTTTCCACGGCGCTGGCGGCTACCGTCGGCACCGGCAACATCGTCGGTACCTCTCAGGCAATCGCCCTCGGCGGCTACGGCGCCATCTTCTGGCTCTGGCTGGCAGCTCTGCTGGGCATGATGGTCAAGTACTCCGAAGTTCTTCTCGCGATCAAGTACCGTGAGCGCGACGCGAGGGGCGACTGGGTCGGCGGTCCGATGTACTACGTCAAGAACGGTCTCGGCAAGGGCTGGCAGTGGGTCGGCATCCTGTTCTGTATCTTCGCAGCAATCGCCGCCTTCGGCATTGGCAACATGTCGCAGGTCAACTCCATCGTCGGCTCCATCAACAACGCTGTCGACGCGTTCATCCCGTCCGCTGCTGCGGAGCGCGGCACGCTGAACCTCATCCTCGGTATCGTTCTGGCTGTCCTCGTCGGCGTCATTCTCTTCGGCGGCATCAAGCGTATCGGCGCCGTTGCTGAAAAGCTCGTCCCGGCCATGGCTCTTCTTTATATTGTCTTCGGTCTTACCGTTATCGTTGTCCACGCAGGCAACATCATCCCCGCATTCGGCAAGATCTTCTCCACTGCATTCAACCCGCAGGCAATCGGCGGCGCGGCTGCCGGTATCGTCCTGAAGGAAACCATCGTCTGGGGTCTTCGCCGCTCGGCGTTCTCCAACGAAGCTGGTCTTGGCTCTGCGGCTATCGCGCACTCCGCGGCTGACACCCCGGGTCCTGTCCAGCAGGGTATGTACGGTATCTTCGAGTGCTTTGCCGATACCATCGTTATTTGCTCTCTGACTGCTCTTACCATCATCTGCTCCGGCGTTGAGATCCCGTTTGGCGTCAAGCCCGGCTCTGAGCTCATCACCGCCGCATTCGCAACTGTCTTCGGCGATAAGATCGCTTCTACGTTCGTCGCGGTTGCTCTGACGCTCTTCGCGTTCACGACGATCCTCGGCTGGTCTCTGTACGGATCTCGCTGCTTCCAGTATCTGTTCGGTCTGAAGGCTGCTTCGGTCTACAAGGCTTTGTACGTCGTCATCATCGTCGTCGGCGCAGTTTCCTCCATCGACGTCGTGTGGGATATCTCCGATACCTTCAACGGTCTGATGGCTGTCCCGAACTTCATCGCCCTGATCGCGCTGTCGCCTGTCGTCATCAAGATGACGAAGGAATACTTCTTCGACAAAAAACCGGCATAATTATAACACTTACCTTAAAATCGCAGCATCTTTTCGATAGGTGGAATAAATTGCAGAAAACGGCTCCGGGATTTCCCGGAGTCGCTTTTCGTGTGTCTGGAAGGCAAAAGAACAAGCAAGCCGCTATCTGCGCGATAGCGGCTTGCTTCAGTTGGTTCTGTTTAATCCTTCGGATAGATGCAGCGCACGCCCTGATCTTCCAGGTAGCGCAGCCACGCCTCGCTGGGGCGGGCGTTGGTGACGACTGCCTCGATTCCGGAAACCGGGGTGATGTTCACGAACGAGACTTTGTCGATCTTCGAACTGTCGACGACGAGAATCTTCTGCCGCCCAGCGCGGAGCATTGCCTGCTTTGCCTGTGCGTTGAGTTCGTTCGAGTCAGTGACGCCCGCTTCGCGGTCGAGACCCTTGCAGGAGACGAAGACCTTGTCCACATGATAGTTGCCGAGATATTTTTCGCACTGGCTGCCGACCAGCGCCAGAGACTCTGCCTTGAGTCTGCCGCCCGTGAGCAGAATCGACCAGGTTTCCACGTTTGCCAGCTCCACCACCAGCTCGACCGAGTTGGTAATGATCGTAAGGTTTTTCTTGTCGCGCAGCTTCTTTGCGCAGAACAGCGCCGTCGAGCTGTCGTCGATCATCAGATGGTCCCCATCGTCGACCATCTGGCAGACGAGGTCTGCAATCTGGTTTTTGAATTCGACGTTCGTCTTGCTGCGGATGGCGTGGGACAGGTCGGTTTTTGTACTGTTGCCGAGGATGGCGCCGCCGTAGGTTTTGGTGGCGTAGCCTTCTTTTTCGAGCTTGTCGAGGTCGCGGCGGATGGTTTCCTCCGTGACCTGATAGTGGGCAGCAAGCTCGCTGACCAGAACGCGCTGTTCGGCGCGGAGTTTTTGCAGAATTTCGTTTTTGCGTTCAATTGCTAACATGGTTTGTCCTTTCGCGTCCGCCATCTTTGTCGCAGCGGACTGAATTCCACATAATAATAAATAATATAGCATAAAAACACGAAAAGCGCAAGAGCTCTTCCAGTAGAAAACGGAAATAACTGTAAGAAAATCACAGACGCGGCGCAAAAGCGCGCACTGGGAAAAAATACTTCTTAATTTTGCGCTTTACGTCTTGAAAAAACGAAAGCCGTCTGATAAATTAGAAAGCGCTGGTAGTTATGTAAATTTTTTATGTAAATCGATTGAGAGCGGAGCGAATCTGGTTTATGGTTTTTTCAAGCTTGTTCTTTTTATATATTTTTCTGCCGCTGTGCCTGCTTTTGTACTTTATTCAGCGGAGCTTGACAGCGAAAAACATCGTCCTGGTCTGCGCGAGTCTGGTGTTTTACGCCTGGGGCGAGCCGGTGTATGTGCTTCTGATGCTGGCGGTGGCAGCGCTCAACTGGGGCTTTTCGTTGGCGTTTGAAAAAAAGAGGAGCCGGGCGCTGCTGGCGCTGTGCGTGGCGCTGAATCTGTCGGGGCTGATTGTGTTCAAATACGCGGGATTTCTGGTGGAGAACTGCAATGCGATTTTCAAAACCGCGTTTGCCGTACCGCAGATATCGCTTCCGATTGGCATCTCGTTTTATACGTTTCAGGCGCTGTCGTATTCGGTCGACGTGTACCGCAAAGACGTTGCGGCACAGCGGTCCTACTGGAAGCTGCTGCTGTATGTTTCGATGTTTCCGCAGCTCATTGCAGGACCGATTGTCCGCTATGTGGACGTTGCGGCGCAGATCGACGCGCGCGAGCTGGACAGCGAGAACATCTTCCGCGGCGTGACGCGCTTTTGCATCGGTCTCGGCAAAAAGGTGCTGCTTGCCGATCACATCGGGCAGGTGGCTGACCAGCTGCTGGGCGGCTCGTTTGCGGGCGCGACGTCGGTGGGCATCCTGCTCGGCATGCTCGCCTACATGTTCCAGATCTACTTCGATTTTTCCGGCTACTCCGACATGGCAATCGGTCTCGGGAAAATCCTCGGCTTTACGTTCATGGAGAACTTCCGTCTGCCGTATACGGCAAAATCCATCACTGAATTCTGGCGGCGCTGGCACATTTCGCTCAGCTCATTCTTCCGGGATTATGTCTACATACCGCTCGGCGGCAACCGGAAACACGTGTATCTGAACCTGTTTGTCGTCTGGGCGCTGACGGGTCTGTGGCACGGCGCGAACTGGAACTTTGTGCTGTGGGGGCTGTACTTTTTTGTGCTGCTGTGCATCGAGCGGCTGCTCAGAAATGGGCTTTCCAGAATTCCAAAGCCGGTGCGCCATCTTGTGACATTGGTTCTGATTCTGTTCAGCTGGAACATTTTCTATCACACGGATCTGACGCGGCTGCTGGAAAGCTTCCGGATTCTGTTCGGGCTTTCTGGCTCCGGCTTCACAAACGAGACGACCAATCTGCTGCTGCGCAATAATCTGCCGCTGCTGCTGGTCTGCGCGGTCGGCTGCACGGCAATTCCGCAGTTCACGGGAAATGTGATTGGGCTTCTGTGCGCGGAAAAGCGCGACGACGGCGTGGGGCACAAGGTCTACGCAGCGCTGACGTTCGTTTTTGATCTGGCACTGCTGGCGCTGGCAACGATTTCTCTTGCCGGGTCGAGCTACAACGCATTTTTGTATTTCCGCTTCTAGGAGGGCGGGCGCATGAAAAAGATTTATCGCGCGATGGCAGGCATCATTCTGGCGCTGCTGCTGGCAATCGGGCTTGCCTCACTCTTTACAACCGGCGTGGGAAGCGACGGCGCGGATACCAGCAAGCCGCAGTTTTCCATGCAGGCGCTGCTGAACGGCACATTCATCTCCAAGCTGGAAACCTGGTATACGAACACCTTCCCCATGCGAGATACGCTTTTGAAGGCGAACCGCTGGCTCAACGGCTTCTACCATTCCTCCGCCGGAGACGACAACATTCTCGTCCTCGACGGCAACACCGGTGCCGAGCAGGGCGGCGAGTCGCTGGCGCGGCAGGAATATGAAAAAACGGGGCAGACGCTCGAAAATGAGCCGCAGCCTTCGCAGGAAACGTCCGGCGATGCTGAGATTACCAATCCGGAAACCGGAGCAGAAACGGCTGTGCCGGAAACGGCGACAGGGGAGACGAGCGGCGAAGCTCATACGGAGCCGACCCCGGAACCAACCGAGGAGGATTCGGTGCCGGAGCTGGATAACCCCGATATCTCCGAGGCGCAGTACGCCGGAAATGTCGTGATTGTGGGCGATCGCGCGATGGAAATTCCGACGGCAACAAACTCTGTCATTGAGAGCTACGCAAAGACCGTCAATGCTTTGGCGGATGCGTTGGGCAGTGATGTGCGGACCATCAGTCTGGTCACGCCGAACGGCGGCGAGTTTTATTCGCCCGAGAGCATGCATCAGGGACTCAATTCCCAGAAGGACATGATCGACTACTGCTACGGCAAGATGGGAAAAGATATCCTGACCGTCGACGCCTACTCGAAGCTGCGCGCGCATACGGACGAGTATATTTTCTTCCGGACTGACCACCACTGGACGCAGCTGGGCGCATATTACGCCTACACTGCGTTCTGCGAGGCGGCAGGCTTTGAGGCAGTGCCGCTCGACCGGTTTGAGACCGGACGCTACGACCGGTTCGTCGGCTCGATGTACACCTTCACGGCAAATTATCCCCAGAGCCAGACGCTTCTGGATAACCCCGATTATCTGGAATACTATCTTCCGATTGCCACCACGCACGCAAAATACTACGCGGACGGGAATCTGCAGAACGGCGTGCCGGTGAGTGTGGTGTATCAGCATCTTGACGCCTCTGTCAGCAACAAATATCAGTGCTTCATCGGCGGCGACACGCCCGTGTGCGTCATTGAAACCGACGTGGAAGGACCCGTGTGCCTGATGCTCAAGGAGTCCTACGGCAACGCCTTTGCACCGTTCCTGACGAGCCACTACAGCAAGATCATTGTCGTCGACCCCAGAGAGTTCAACCGCGACGGAAAGCCGAGTCTGGACCTGACGCAGTTTGCAAAGGACCAGGGCGTGAATGATCTGCTGGTGATCAACTATCCGTATATGATCAATAACTCGTATTACATCGCCTGGCTCGGCAGACTCGTCGGCTACAGCGCCTCCTGATACTTTTTTAAGACAATAATCTCCCCGGTGCGCAAGCACCGGGGAGATTATTTTACGATTCGCGGACATTGAAGTCTTTGGTTGTGACGAGCTTGTGGTTGAAGTAAATCTCCAGCGTGTACGTGCCTGCCTTCTGCGGCATGCTGGAAAGCGAACCGACGAACAGATCCTTTTCCCACATGGTGTTCCACTGACGCTGGGATTCTTCGAAGCTGACAAGCTTGCCCGCGTCGTTACGGACAACGAGCATGACGGAAATGTCATCCTCCGCCTTCGTGTCAAGCGTCGAGAGCGTTTGCAGCGCGAACGCCATCTGCTCGGAAATCGTGTAGTAGTTGTTGCGCGAAGTCGAGAGGTTCGAACTGGTCACGGTTTCCACATTTGTGGGCTTGAGGAAGAAGCCGAGGTAGGTGTTGCCCATGCCATGGTCGGTGTACTTGTCCGTCACAGCCGGGGAGTGATACGCCACTTTTGTTTCGCCCTCGAGCTTTTCTCCGCTCTTGAGCGCAATGGTGAACGTGTAGTCCGCGTCGGGAACCAGATCGGAGAGCGGCACACGCAGCGGCGCGTCCTGCGCTTCGGGAAGCTCGACCGCGGTATCAATGCCCGCAACTTTTGCTTCCAGCGTCCAGCCAGGCTCCGCAGGGTCTACCTCGCAGGTCCAGTCGAGAACGAGATCCTCGCCGTCGACATCGGCTGTAAACGAGGAGAGCTTCGTGATGTTTGGCGTGATCGACGTCGAGACGCTTTGCAGCATCGTGGGCGTGGAGATGATGATTTCATACGTCTCGCCCGGCGTCAAGCCCTCGAAGGTCACAGACGGCGTGGAGACGATCTGCGTGTCGGAGTAGTCGTTGGGACCCGTGATGGTAACGGTCCAGCTCTCGGGTGCGTCGCCTTCGATATCCCAGGACAAGATTGCCGACGAGCTCGAAATCGCGACGGACAGCGGCGGGACGATGCTGACGGTCGGAACCGTAGAGAACGTTGCGCTCGTCTGCCCGATGAGCTTCGTGTTCTCAGGCTCCTGCAGGGTAAAGGTATACTCGGTGCCGGAGGCGAGACCTGCAATGACGGTACTGTGACCGGAGAAGGTCGCGGTCTGCGCTTCCTGTCCCTCTGCCGCATAGCTGACGGTCCAGCTGCCGGGGTCGGGGCCATCCAAAATGATGAGGTTCAGCTCCGCCTGCGTCACGGAGACGGGCGTTGCCGTAAAGCTCAGAATCTCCGTCTGCGCGAGCGTCGTTGCCATGAGCGTGTAATTGCCGGTCGGGGTTTCTCCGTTCTGCGGCTCGACGGTCACGGTGTACTGCGTGCCGGGGACAAGACCGGAGAAGGTAAGGTCTGTCTTTGCCTGGAAGCTCTGGTGGAACTTGTTTCCGTAGGTGTCGGAGCAGACGACCTGGAACGAGCCTTCCTTTTCGCCGGAATCGACCTGCACGGTCAGATAGTCCGTGCCGGTGTCCACAAGGGTGATCTCGTTGATGTGCAGATTGCTGGGCGCAATGATGAAGAAGTAGACCGCCGCGCCGATGCCGGCAATCAGCAACAGGCAGCACAGCGCGATGGGAAGCCAGCGGCTCTTTTTGCGGCGCTTTTTGGGCGCGCCGGAATCATCCAGCGGTGCGTCGTCTTCTTCATCCGGCTCCAGAGAACCGGAGATGCCGTAGCCCTCTGGGTCCTTCTGCGCTTCTTTATGGACCGAGTCGATGAGCGAGTTGAGCATCTGCGTGTCCGGCGAGAAGTTCTCCTTGAAATCCTCGGGCAGCGAATCGGTGTCTGCAAACTGCACCGGCTCAATTTCTTCCTCCTGCGTCAGATCGACCGGCTCGTGCTCACCCGCGATCGGGGGAACAATCAGCGTGTCGTCGACCTGGTTGCGCTTCATGTACTCGACCAGTGCGTCCTTCAGTTCCTGCGGGCTCTGGTAGCGGTCGGCAGGCTGGAAGGCACACGCCTTGAGAATGATTTCGGAAATCTCGTAGTCCGCGTACATCGGAACCGGGAGCGCCTCGCCGGTGACTCTGCGGCGATCCGCTGCCTTCGCGGACGTGTTTTCGTCCTCAAAGGGCGCGTGGTTGCCGTTGAAAATCCGGTATAGAATCAAGCCCACGGAATAAATATCCGTCGTTGGCTCGATCGTGCCGAGCAGACTGAACAGCTCCGGCGCGGAGTAGGAGCTGAGCATGCTCTCGGGCATCGTGCAGTATTTGAGATCGTCGATTTTCGCGATGCCGAGGTCTCCGAGCAGGAAATGCCCCTGTGCGTTCAAGTAGATGTTGGACGGCTTGACGTCGCGGTGAATGAGCCCCGCTGCACGCAGATCGATGAGGGCGCTGCAAAGGTCCATCGCCAGATTGACCGCGCAGAGCTTCGTCATGGCGTTGTCGGATAAGTAATCGACGAGCGTCTTGCGATGCTCGGCAAGCAGATACATGTCGTAGCCGACGCCGTCTTCCTTGGGCGCGATCTGATAGCTGCGGAAGCAATCGAGATTCGGGCTTGCCGAGAGTGTTTCAAGCGTTGTTAGCTCCGTCTGATAATCGGAAACAACCTGCTCATAATATTTTTGCGCGTCTTCCTTTGTGGCGGCGGCTCCGGTGAACATCAGCGCGTCGACCTGCTTCTGCGACTCCGGCACGGAGATGTGCTTGAGAACGTAGGTCTGCCCGCTTTTGGTGCTTCTGACGATATATACTGCGGCTGCGCCGCGAACGCTCACACACTCGACTACTTCCATATTGGAAAGCAGCGGCGAGATAAGCTTGAGTTCTGCCAAATGGTTCGCCTCCTTTTCATACGTCCTATTATTCTAAGCGATTTTTGATAAAAATGCAATACAAGATATTGCGATATGGGGTTGGAATTTGTCGCAAGGTGTGTTATGATACGCAGTAGGTCTCAACCAAAGCGGCGCAATGCCGCCAACCATCCAGCACGCAAAGGTGCGTGCGCAGCAAACGGAGGATTTGCATGAAACTGAAAAAATGCGAATACTGCGGCACGGAGTTTGACGCCGCGCTCAGTCAGTGTCCGCTCTGCGGAAAAGCGGTGCAGCCCGGCGCAGCCGAGCCGCAGCCGGTCATGCCCGCGGCGTATAAGCCGGCAGGCGGTCGCGGCGGAAAGTTCAGTAAGAAAAAGGGCGGTCATTTCGCTGCCGACCCGAAAAAGGAAAAAGAGGCAAAAAGCGCGGAAAATCCCTATAAGATTCCGAAATGGATGATGGTTACGATCTGCGTGATTCTGGGGCTTGCGGTTCTGATGGGCGCGGCGTTCGCGCTGTATCAGCTCAGCTGGTTCCCGAAATTCCTGAGCCCCAAGGAGCCGGTGAGCATGCAGGAGCCGGCGCAGCAGCCCGCACAGCAGACGCCTTCCGAGCCGGCACAGCCCGCTGCGCCCACCGAGCAGCAGTATATGAACGAGGAAGACTACCAGCCGGAGGAAGCGGACGAGCAGCCGGAGGCGGTTGTGCCCTGTGAGGGCTTGACGCTTGCCACAAGTTCGATTACCTTTGACGAGCCGGAGCGGTTTTACAACATCACCGTCCAGAAGCTTCCGGAAACCTGCAATCAGGAGGTAACGTTCACCTCCAGCGACGAGACGATTGCAACGGTGAACCAGCAGGGAAAGGTCGTTGCGGTCAACGGCGGCACGGCGGTCATTACCGCAGTCTGCGGAGACCAGACGGCAACGTGTCTGGTAACCTGCGATTTCATTGCCGAAGAGGAGCAGGAGCAGCCTGAAGAGCTTCCGCCTGCGCTGAATTCCACGGATATGACGCTGTTCTATCCCGGCGAGCAGGCGCCTCTGATTGTCAGCAACATCCCCGAAGGTGCGCAGGTGACGTTTACGAGCGAAAACGCCTCGGTTGCCACCGTCACCTCCAGCGGCACCATTACCGCTGTCGGCAGCGGCACGACGACCGTGCGTGCGGAGGTCAGCGGCACGAAGCTTGAGTGCATCGTCCGCTGCAAGCTCGATTCCAGCGCCGAGTCCGGCGCGGATGTGGATGCGGAGGGCTGCACGCTCAGCCATTCGGACGTTACCATGGCGTTCCTCGGCGAGTACTTCAAAATCTCCCTCAAGGACGCGGACGGAAACCGCGTGAAGGGGCTTTCGTGGAAATCGGGCAACACGGGCGTATGTACGGTCGACGCAGACGGCGTCGTCACCGCAACCGGCAAGGGCACGACCACGGTCTCGACCACCTACGGCGGCAAGAGCTTTGAGTGCATCATTCGCTGCAATCTCAAATAAAAAGCAATTCCCGGACATCGGTTTGTTCCGATGTCCGGGAATTTTTTCGGTTCATGCTTCAGATTTTCTCGATCTGCGGAACAGCAGGGTGATGCACCACAGACCGGCAAGACCGACCACTGCGTAGATAATGCGGCTGACGCTCGCGGTCTGCCCGCCGAAAATCCACGCGACCAGATCAAAGCGCGCGAAGCCGACCAGACCCCAGTTGACCGCGCCGATAATTGCCAGAATCAATGCCAAGGTATCCATGATAGTTCCTCCTTTTATGAACGCATCCATAGTATGCACGGCATGGCTGCCGCTTATTCCGCAAATCGCACAGAAATGCAAGAAATTGAGATTGCATTTTTGGCAAAATCCTGTATAATAAATATAGCCTGCAAATTTTTTAGGCACGTAAACATTTTTTGAGTTTCCCAGCCGGACAAGCACCTGTAAGGAAACCCCGATATCCCTGTCAGGAGGCGATGAAATGAACATTGTTTGTCTGGATCTGGAGGGCGTGCTGGTGCCCGAAATCTGGATTGCGTTTTCTTCGCAGAGCGGCATCCCCGAGCTGCGCAGAACCACGCGCGATGAGCCGGACTACGAAAAGCTCATGCGCTGGCGGCTTGCAATTTTAAAGGAGCACGGCTTGAAGCTTTCCGATGTGCAGAATGTGATTGCAAAGATTGACCCGCTGCCCGGTGCAAAGGAATTCTTAGACAGTCTGCGCGAAAAGACGCAGGCGGTGATTCTGAGCGATACGTTTGAAGAGTTTGCGATGCCGCTGATGAAAAAGCTGGGGCTGCCGACAATCCTGTGCAACTCCCTGGTCATCAGCGAAGACGGCTTTATTTCCGATTTCAAGCTCCGCTGCAAGGACACGAAACTCACAACCGTCCGCGCGCTGCAGTCGATCGGCTTTGATACGATTGCAAGCGGCGACAGCTACAACGACCTGGACATGATTCTGGCGAGCAAGGCAGGTTTCCTGTTCCGCTCGACCGAAAAAATCAAACAGGACTATCCGCAGCTTCCGGCATATGAGACGTATGACGAGCTGCTGCGCGCAATCTGCGCTGCGCTTTAATTTGTCGCAATTTCCTTTTGTTTCCGCGAAAATACTTATGAAAATGAAAGGTGAATCATATTATGAACGCATTTTTACCCGCTGACATTCTGCTGCCGAAGACCGACCATATGGAAAAGTGGGCAGTCATCGCCTGCGACCAGTTCACGTCCGATCAAGGCTACTGGGACCGCGTGAGAAAGAACGCCGAGGGCGCTGTCTCCACGATCAACCTGATTCTTCCCGAAGCCGAACTCGGCACCGAAAAAGAAGCCGCGCACACGGCGGAAATTAACGCGACGATGAAGAAATACGTCGACGAAGGCGTCTTCACGGTCTATCCCAACAGCTACATCTACGTCGAAAGAACGCTCGAGAACGGTTCCATCCGCGAAGGTCTTGTCGGCATGGTCGACCTCGATGCGTATGACTATAACCCCGGCGCAACCTCTGCCATCCGTGCCACCGAGCGCACGGTTCCCGAGCGCATTCCGCCCCGCCAGAGAGTCCGCCGCGACGCTCCCATTGAGCTGCCCCACGTGCTGATGCTCTGCGACGACCACGACAAGAAGCTCATTGAGCCAATCGGCGCGAAGAAGGACAGCCTGAAAAAAGTCTACGACTTCGACCTCATGGAAGGCGGCGGACACATCACCGGCTGGCTCGTCGAGGGCAAGGACGTGGACGAGTTCAACAAGGCACTTACCGAGTACACCGCAACCGTGGGCGAAAAATACGTCGGTCTCAAGGGCACCCCGATGGTCTTTGCCGTCGGCGACGGCAACCACTCTCTGGCTACCGCGAAATCCTGCTACGAAGAGCTGAAAAAGAACAACCCCGGCGTGGATCTTTCCAACCATCCGGCGCGCTATGCGCTCGTCGAGCTCGAGAACATCCATGACCCGGCGCAGGCGTTTGAGCCGATTCACCGCGTGATCTTCAAGACCGAGCCGAAGAAGCTGCTTGCCGCTCTGGAAGAAGCTTGCGCGGGCGCAGAGGGCTTCCCCGTGAAGTGGTACGCAGGTGAAGAGTCCGGCACGATCGTGCTCGATAAGAACAAGGGCGAGCTTGCCGTCGGTATCCTCCAGCACTTTCTGGACGAATACCTCAAGAACAACCCCGGCGAAATTGACTACATCCACGACGACGACGCACTGATTGGCTTTGCCAAACAGGAGAACGCCATCGGTTTCCTGCTGCCTGCGATGGAAAAGAGCCAGCTGTTCCGCGGCGTTATTGCCGACGGCGTGTTGCCCAGAAAGACCTTCTCCATGGGTCACAGCCGCGAGAAGAGATACTATTTAGAGGGCAGAAAGATCAAGTAATGGTTACGATTTCCGAAGGTGCATTTGCCAAGGTCAACCTGACGCTTGACGTTCTGGGAAAGCGTGAGGACGGCTATCACAACATCAAATCCATCATGCAGACAATCTCGCTGCACGACGACGTGACCGTCGACATCGGAACGGGCGCGCCCTGGCAGGTCCACTGCTACCGCGAGGTGCTTGACGAGACCGGCCGGGAAAACCCGACCACGACGCTCGTCACCGAGGGCTATCCGCAGGACGAGAAAAACCTTGCCTGGAAGGCGGCGAAGGCGTATTATGCCGCGACGAAGCTTCCCGAGGAAGGGCTTGAAATCTTCATCAGCAAACGCATTCCGATGCAGGCGGGGCTTGCCGGCGGAAGTGCGGACGCTGCGGCGGTGCTGCGCGTTTTGAACCGGCACTATGGATATCCGCTGTCGCTGCCGGCACTTTGCGAGCTGGGAAGCCTTGTCGGATCGGATGTGCCGTTCTGTGTGATGCAGGGCACTGTGCTGGTCGAGGGCGTGGGCAACAAGCTCACAAAGCTTCCCGACGCACCGGAGATGTTCTTTGCCGTCTGTAAGCCGGAGTTCTCGGTTTCCACGCCCGAGCTCTATGAAAAGCTCGACGAGACGTTCATCGAAAAGCGCCCAGACCACAAGGCGATGATGTCGAACCTGCAGAAGGGCGAGCTGCTCGGCGTCGGCGGCAGCATGTGCAACGTCTTTGAGCCGTTGGTTCTCAAGGAGCATTTCGATATCAACTACATCCGCTCGATGATGATCACCTACGGCGCCTACGGCGCGCAGATGACGGGCTCCGGCTCGGCAGTGTTCGGCATTTACGACTCGTTTGAGTACGCGACCGTCGCCTGCACGATGCTCAAGGACAAATACGAGCAGGTTTTCCTGGCAAAGAACGTATAAACAGCAAAACAGCCGTCTAAACTTTGGGTATTCCAGAGTTTAGGCGGTGTTTTTATGAAAAAACGATACATAACAGCTGTATGCTGTCTGCTGGCGGCGGTGCTGACGAGTCTTTGCGCGAGCTTGCAGGCGCAGCAGCAGCGTCTGGCGGAGAAGCTGATCCGGCTCCATGTCGTTGCAAATTCGGATACGAGGGAGGACCAGCGCGTGAAGCTTCTGGTGCGCGATGCGGTGCTGGAAACGGCAAATGGACTGCTCAGGGATGCGCAGAACCCGGAGGCAGCGCTTCAGACGGGGCTGCCGGAGCTGGAACGCGCGGCGAACGAGAAGCTTGCATCGCTTGGCTGCGAAGAAACGGCAAACGTAAGTCTGCGCAGGGAACTGTTTCCGACGCGCGAATATGAAACCTTCCGTCTTCCCGCCGGCGTATACCGGACGCTGCGCGTAAGCATCGGGCAGGCGGGCGGTCACAACTGGTGGTGCGTGGTCTTTCCGGCGCTGTGCCTTCCGGCAGCAGAGGAGGATTTCACCGAGGCGTGCCGCGCGGCGGGTCTGACGGATCAGGAAATTTCGGTTCTGACCGAGGATACGGGCGAGGTAGAGCTGGAGTTCCGGACGCTGGAGTGGCTGGGCAAACTCAAAAAAATGCTCTGGGACGCGTAAGCGTCCTTTTTTTTACCCATGTGACCTGCTATAATGAAAAAAACACAAAAAAACAGTCGAAGGAGGGCGTTCAGATTGCTGACCATTCTGACAGGACCCGACCGGCAGGCAGGGCTCTCACAGCTGATCGATACGATCTGCGCACGCGCCGCAGAAGGGATCGGCGAACAGATTCTGATTGTGCCGGAACAGTATTCCTTTGAGGCAGAGCGTGCCTTGTGCCGCCGGGGCGGCGATACGATCAGCCGCTTTGCAGAGGTCTTGAGCTTTACGAGGCTTGCCAGCCGCGTGTTTTCGATTTACGGCGGCGTGAGCGAGGAGTATCTCGATGAAGGCGGCAGGCTTTTGTGCCTGTATCTTGCTGCTGAGCGCGTGAAAACGCAGATCAAGTTTTATGCCGCGTCGCTGCTGAGACCGGAGTTTCTGCTGCAGCTGGGGAAGATGATGGAAGAGTTTCTGACCTGCTGCGTCACCCCGCAGCAGCTTCTGACTGCGGCGGGGCAGATGACCGGGCAGCAGGCGCAGAAGCTTTCCGAGTTGGGGCTTTTATATGAGAGTTATCTGAGCGTCTGCAAAACCGGGCGCGCAGACCCCGTGACGCGGCTGTCGCGGCTTGCCGAAACGCTTTCACAGGAGGACTACTGCGCCGGAAAACGGTTTTATCTCGCGGGCTTTTCTGATTTTACGGCGGTGCAGCTGCGGATTCTCGACGCCATTTTCCCGCAGGCAGTGCAGACGCAGGTCTATCTCTGCACCGACGGCTCAGACATCGCGGCGTTTCGCTGCGGCGCGCAGACAGCAAAGCAGCTTTCGCGTATGGCAGCGCGGCGGAATATCGCGGTAGTGCGGGAGCAGGTTTCAGAGCGGACCTGCCGTCCGGCTTCGTTGGAGCTCTGGCTTTCGCAGATCATGAACACGGGCGGCGCGCCGTTTTCGGAGCCTGCGCCGGAGGTGGCGCTGGGGCAGGCGGACACGCGCGCGGGTGCGTGCGAATTGGCAGCGGGCATCGTGCAGAAGCTGACCAGAACCGGTGTCCGGTGGCGCGAGATTGCGGTTGCCTGCACGGAATCCGGCTATGTGCAGACGATCAAGCCCATGCTGCAAAGAGCCGGCATCGGCGCTTATTACGCAGGCACGACCGATATTCTCGGAAAGCCGCTTCTGCAGGCGGTGATGTCTGCCATGCAGGCGGCAAGCAGATTCTCGTTTGAAGATGTAATGCAGTACCTCAAATCCGGTTTTTCTCCCCTGGAGCCGGATGCCTGCGACCGGTTGGAGCGCTATGCGTATTTCTGGAATATCCGCGGTAGCCAATGGCTGAAACCGTGGACGCGCCATCCGGAGGGCTTCGGACAGACATTTGACGAGGAAACGGACCGGCAGCTTCTGACGCTCAACGTCTGGCGCGAAGGCGCGATGGAGCCGCTGCAGACGCTTCACGAGGTGTGGTTGTCCGGAAGGACGGTATCCGAGCGGCTGCATGCGCTGCGCGCGTTTCTGGAGCAGACGCACTTTCCCGAGATCGCCTGCGAGCAGACGAATGAGCTGTACCGGCAGGGGAAGCATCAGGCGGCGCAGGAACAGGAGCAGCTTTATGAGATCCTGATGACTGCCATGGAGCAGGCGGAGCTGGTGCTGGGCGCGCAGGAGATGGAGCTGGACCGGTTTTTGCAGATGTTCCGGATGCTGCTCGGCTGCTATCAGGTCGGCTCGATTCCGGCAAATCTCGACGAGGTGCTGGTATCCGGCTTGGACGGCATGCGCGCGCTGCAGGCTGGTTATCTAATTGTCCTCGGTGCAGACGAGGGCGCGTTTCCTGCGTTTTCCCAGTCGGAGGGGCTGCTGTCTGACAGCGACCGGCGGAATTTGTCGAGCCTCGGTGTGCAGCTGTCGCTGTTTGCTTCGGACCGGCTCGAACGGGAGCTTGGCTGGACGCAGCTGGCGCTGCAGAGCGCGAGAAAGCGTGTGTGGCTTCTGTCCGGCAGTGAACAGCCATCTTACCTGATGGCAAGAACGAAGACGCTTCTTCCGCAGTGCGAGACGCTTTCGCGGCAGGACGCAGGCTTTTTGCCGGACCGGCGGGCGCTGTGCGCGCAGGCAATCCGGGAGCAGGCGGACTGGACACTCGACCCCGTGAGTCTGCAGGTGCGCCGGGAGCTGGAAAGGCGCTGCGTCTTTTCCTTTACCGCACTTTCCAAAGAGGCGGTGCAGGGGCTCTACGGCAGGCAGCTTTCGCTCTCGGCGTCCCGGCTCGATCAATTTGCGGGCTGCCGGTATGCGTTTTTCCTGCGCTATGGGCTGAAATTGGAGCCGTGGCGGCAGGCAAGCTTCGACGCGCCGGTATTCGGCACATTTGCCCACTATGTACTCGAATGCACAGTGCGCGACGTGATGGCGCAGGGCGGCTTCCACGAGACCTCGCAGGATGCGGTCTGCGCGATTGCGCAGAAATACATGGACGAGTATACAGAAAAATTCATGTCGGACGCGCAGCAGACGGACGAGCGGTGCGCGTATCTGTTCCGGCGCAACCGGCAGGAGGTGCTCGGCATTGTCAGAAACGTGGCAGACGAGCTGCGCGTCTCGCGCTTTGCGCCCTGCGATGAGGAGCTTGCCTTCTCCAAAGACGGCGCGCTTCCGCCGGTCTATGTCGAAACGCCGGAGGGGCAGGCGGTGCTGTCCGGCTTTGTCGACCGGGTGGACGTTCTCGACGAGCCGGGCGGGAAGTATTTCCGTGTGATTGACTACAAGACCGGACACAAGGACTTTGACTATACGGACCTTCTGTGCGGCAAGGGGCTGCAGATGCTTCTGTATCTGTTTGCCATCGAGCGCGCGAAGGGACACCATGCTGCTGCCGGGAAGACACCGGCAGGCGTTCTCTACGTACCGGGGCGTATGGATGTCGAGCGGCTGGAGCCGGGGCAGACGGATGAGGCGCTGACAAAGCAGCGGCAGAAAAACCTGGTGCGGCAGGGGCTTTTGCTGCGCGACGAGCAGGTGCTGCAGGCGATGGAGCCGGGAGACACGCCGGTGTATCTGCCATATCAGAACAAAAAAGGAGAGCTGACCGGGAGCCTTGCCACACGCGAGCAGTTCCGGCTGCTCGAGGACTTCGTATCCGGAAGCCTGCGCGAGCTGACGCAGAAGCTCTTTTCCGGCACGGTATCGCCCAACCCGATTGTGCGCGGTCCGATGGTATCAAGCTGTCAGTACTGTGAGTATCAGCACGCCTGCCACAAGGACGCCTGTAAGCCGGACGTGCGCTATATGAAAAAGGTCGGTGCAGACGAGTTCTGGAAGGAGCTTGAAAGGAGGAAGGCAAATGGCTGAGATTAGACTTACCCCGGCGCAACAGGCGGCGGTAGAAAACCGCGGCGGCGCGCTGCTCGTCTCTGCGGCGGCAGGCTCGGGAAAGACGAAGGTGCTGGTCGACCGGCTGCTTTCCTATGTGGAGGACGAAAACGACCCGGCGAATATCGACGAGTTTCTGATTATTACCTATACGAAGGCGGCGGCAAGCGAGCTGCGCGGCAAAATCAGCGCCGAGCTTTCCAGGCGCCTCGCGGAAAATCCCTTGAATCGGCACCTGCAGCGCCAGCTTACGAGAATCCATCTGGCGCAGATTTCTACGGTCCATGCTTTCTGCGCGGCGATGCTCCGCAGGTATTGCACGCTGCGCGATCTGCCGCCGGATTTCCGTGTGGCAGAGCAGACTGAGGCAAATGCCATCCGATTGGAGGTCTTCCAGAATACGCTTGAGGATTTCTACCGCACGCGCGAGCAGCGGGCAGAATTTCAGGCGCTGGCAGACCAGCTCGGCTTCGGGCGGGACGACCGGCGGCTGATCAGCCTGTGCCTTTCGTGCTACGACGAGGTGCGCTGCCGCAAGGACCCGGAAGACTGGCTGCGCCGCGCGCTGGCGGCATATGAGACGGTTACGCCGCTCGAACAAAGTCCATGGGGCGCATACTGGATGCAGGAGCTGGAAAGCGCGCTGTCTTTTGCGGAAAGCTGTCTGCAAAAGGCGAGAAAGCGCATCGGACGAGACGAGATTCTGGCGGCAAAATACGGTCCGCTTTTCGAAAAGAATCTTTTGCAGGTGCAGAAGCTCATGCAGGAGACAACCTGGGACGGTGTCTTTGAAAACCGCATTTCCGATTTCGGGAGGCTTCCGGTGGTCAGGTCCTGCGAAGACGAAGAATCGAAGCTTCGCGCGCAGAAGCTGCGAAAAGACGCGCTCGATGCGATTCGCAGCGCGCAGCGGGCATTTTACGCACAGGCGCAGCAGGTGGAGGCGGATCTGCAAAAGACGGCGCCTGCCATCGCAGGTCTTGTGCAGCTGCTGCGTGCGTTCGACGAGGCGTTTACAAAGGAAAAGCGGCGGCGAAAGCTTCTGGATTTTTCCGATCTGGAGCATGAGACGATTGCGCTTTTGTACCGGAAGGACGGAAGCGTCAGCTCGAGCGCGCGGGAGATTGCCGCGCAGTACCGCGAGATTCTGGTCGACGAGTACCAGGATTCCAACGAGGTGCAGGAGTGCATCTTTGAGGCGGTGTCAAAGGGCGGGAAAAACCGTTTTCTGGTCGGCGACGTGAAGCAGTCGATCTACCGTTTCCGGCTGGCAGACCCCGGCATTTTCCTGCAGAAATATGAAGCTTATGCGCCCTATGCGCAGGCGAAGGACGACGAGCCCCGAAAGATTCTGCTCTCGGATAATTTCCGGTCGAGAAAAGAGGTTCTTGCCGCGGCAAACGATGTGTTTTCCCTTTGCATGCAGGGCGGCGAACTCGAACTTACCTATGGAGAAGCCGAAAAGCTGCGTGCAGGGCTATCTTACCCGGATACTCCGCAGCCGAAGGTGGAGCTGCACTGCATAGAACTGAGCAAGGCGGAGACCGACGAGCAAAGCCCGCAGAAGCGCGAGACGGAGGCGGACTTTGTCGCCGCGCGCATCCGCCGGATGCTCGATGAAAAAATGCAGGTTTCAAGCGGCGGCGTGCTGCGCGATGTGCAGCCGGGCGATATTGTGATTCTCATGCGCGCCGTGGGCGATAATGCCGCGAGCTATCAAAGCGCGCTGTCAAAACAGTCGATTGCCAGCCGGTGCGACCGGGGCGGGAGCCTTTTTGATACGACTGAGGCGCAGGTGCTTCTTGCGGCGCTTAAGGTGATTGACAATCCGCACCGGGATGTGGAGCTGGTAACGGCGCTGTCCAGCCCGGCGTTCGGTGTGCCGCCTGAGGATCTGGCGCGCGCAAGAGGGAGGCTTCGAACCGGAGACTTTTACGACTGCCTGCTTTCCATGGAAGACCGCGGGCAGGCGCTGGATGGCTTTTTATCATGGCTTTCCGAGATGCGCGGGCAAAGCAGGCTCCTGCCGCTCGGAGAGCTTCTGGACCTTGTTCTGCAGACGACTGGTATGGAAGACGTGTTTTCCGCGATGGAAGGCGGCGCGGCGCGGCGGGAGAATCTGCAGCTGCTGCGCGCGCAGGCGTCTGCCTTTTCCGCCACTGGAAATCAGAGCCTGATGGGTTTTTTGCGGTATATGGACGAGCTGGAAGAGAGCGGGCAGCTGCCGTCTTCGCGCGCACAGGCGGGACAGGACGACGCTGTGCAGATCATGACCATCCACCAGTCGAAGGGACTGGAATTTCCGGTGGTGTTTCTGGCGGATTTGTCGCGGCAGTTTAACCGGAGCGATGCTTCGATGAGTGTGCTGCTCGACAGCTCACTGTATATCGGCGCGAACGTTGTGGATATGGAAAAGCGCGCGTATTTTCCGTCTCTTGCGCGCATGGCAATTGCCGAAAAGAAGACGCGCCAGACGATTGCCGAGGAGCTTCGCGTTTTGTATGTTGCAATGACGCGCGCGAAGGAGATGCTGGTCATGAGCTACTGCTCCGGAAAGCTATCCTCCACGCTCAAAAAGTGGAACGAAGCACTCACGCTTCCGCTTCCGCCCCGGACGGCAGGCAGCGCGCTTTGCCTGGGCGACTGGGTGCTGATGGCAGCACTCTGCCGGACGGAAGCAGGAGAGTTGTTTGCCGAGACCGGTCCCAATGATGTCAGCTCGGTGCAGGATATCCCATGGCTGATTCAGCTGCACCGCTCGTCGGAGCAGATGCAGACTGCGCTTCCGGAAGCTGCGCCGGAGATGCCTGAAACGGAAAAGCCTGCTGCGCCGGACTACGATTTTGCGCCCTATGCGCACCTTGCCGCGTCGAACATGCCCTCGAAGCTTACGGCAACCGCGCTCAAAGGACGGCTTCTCGATCTGGAGGCTGCCGAGCAGACCCCGCAGGAGACGAAAAACCCCGAGCGCTTCCGCCTACCGGTCTTCGGTGCGAAAAAGAAGCTTTCCGGCAGGGCGCGCGGCAGCGCCACGCATCTTTTCATGCAGTTTGCCGACTATAATGCCTGCCGGACGGCGGACGGCATCGAGCAGGAGCTGGAGCGCCTGACGCGGGAAAAATTCCTGACGCCGGAGCAGGCGCAGAGTGTGGAAAAAGTGCGTATTGAGCGGCTTTTCGCCGCGCCCTTCGGCGCGCGGATTTTGCAGGCAGAGAAGCTTCACAGGGAGTTCAAATTTTCGCTTCTGACGGACGCGGTGGAGTTTGCGCCCGCTGCGGCAGGCGAGCAGGTGATGCTGCAGGGCGTAGTCGACTGCTTCTGGGAGGAAGCTGACGGCATTGTGCTGGTCGATTTCAAGACAGACCGGACGCCCGACGGACCGCAGGCGTGCGCTGCGCGCTATTGCGCACAGCTGAATGCCTATGCCAAAGCGCTGACAAGAATCTACGGCGCGCCGGTCAAGGAAAAAATTCTCTATTTCTTCTCCTGCGACTGTGCGTATCATCTCGACTGAAAACGCAGCCCGCAAACCGAACCTTTCCGGTTTGCGGGCTGAATTGCTATCCAAAGATGCATCGCTTTCCCGACGGCTTATGCCTTATCCTTCGGGTCAAACAGAAGCGCGGCGAGAAAGCCGAAGACCATTGCGGCGGTGATGCCGCCTGCGGCAGCTTTTAGCCCGCCTGTGAGCGCGCCGAGCAGTCCGTCCTCCGAAACCGCCTCACGCACACCCTTGGAAAGATTATATCCGAAGCCGGTCAGAGGTACGGTTGCACCAGCGCCGGCGAAATCGACAAGCTTTTCATACACGCCCGCGCCACCCAGAATGACGCCCAGCACGACGAAGCAGACGAGAATCCGCGCGGGGGTAAGCTTCGTTTTGTCAATCAGAATCTGACCGACCATGCAGATTGCGCCGCCGACGAGAAATGCCTTGAGATATTCCACAGTCTCACCTTCTTTCCGTGACGATGGAAACGGCGTGACACACGCCGGGGATGGACTCGCCCTGCCACGAGGAAACCGGAGACAGCAGCGCGCCCGTCGCACAGAACAGCAGCCGATGAAGTTCGCCCTCGCGCATCCGGCGCAGCAGATGCCCGCACAGGACGCTGGCGCTGCACCCGCAGCCGGAGCCACCGGCGTGAACGTCCTGCCGTTCGGTGTCAAAGATCATGACGCCGCAGTCGTTGTAGCGTCCGGCAAGATCAAACCCGTCCTGCTGCAGCTGCTCGAGGACAATCTGTTTGCCGAGAAGCCCCAGATCTCCGGTGACGATCAGGTCGTAGTCCTGCGGGCGGCGATGGAAATCCTCAAAATGCTGCCGGATGGTGTCGATGGCAGCGGGCGCCATCGCAGCTCCCATGTTGTTTGCGTCCTTGATGCCGAAATCCTGAATTTTTCCGATGGTCGCGCCCTCAATGAACGGTCCTTTGCCGCCAGTTGAGACAATGCAGCAGCCGCTTGCCGTCACGGTCCACTGCGCGGTCGGCGTGCGCTGCCCGCCGTAGCCCAGAGGAAAGCGGTATTGCCGCTCGGCGGAGGCAAAGTGTGAAGACGTCAGCGCGGCAGCTCTTTTTGCATAGCCTGCGTTTACAAAGCTCGCTGCAAGCAGCAAGGACTCTGCCATCGTCGAGCAGGCGCCGTAGAGCCCCAGAAACGGAAGATTGGTGTCTCTGGCGGCAAAGCTGGAGCTGATGCACTGGTTGAGAAGGTCTCCGGCAAACAGAATGTCGAGATCCCCGCAGGCAAGAGACGCTTTTTCCAGCGCCAGCTCGAACGCCGTTTTCTGCAGCATGCTCTCTGCTTTTTCCCAGCTGGCTTGACCAAGCTTTGTATCTGCGGCGATTTGATCAAAATCCGCGCGCAGCGGACCTTTGCCCTCTTTTTTTCCGGCGACGGCAGCACTTGCCGCAATGGACGGGTAATTGGGAAAGACGATGCTCTGTCTGCCTTTTCGCAGTTCATTCATAACATTCCCTCCTTTTTCCCTAGTATGCCGGATAATCCGGGTTTTACGCACGCGGGCAAAAAAAGACTGCGGCAGAAATCTGCCGCAGCAAAGAGGAATGGAAAAATGAAAAAGAAGTCGCACCCATATTGTGTGCGGCTTCTTCTGTCGGTATACGCGGAACGGAACTTATTTTTTTGCGGAAAGCGCGCGCGTCAGCCATACGCTTCCCAGATCGAGCGCGGTGAAGAAGCCGTCTTTTTCGCTCTTCTTCACAATGCGGTCCTTTGCTCTCGCGTTGGGGTCGGTGAGCTGAAGCTCCACACTCACGCGCGTTGCGATGTCAGTGTCCTGGACCTTTTTGGTCTCAAGAATCTGCAGCATGACAATGTGCGAGTCTGCCATGGAGCCGTAGTAAATCATGTTGTCCTTGCGCATCAGGGGACGACCCTTGTATTGCAGGACGGTCTTTTCGTCTGCCATTACGAACCTCCTTGATCATGTGGCGCTGCGGCGGAAAAACCGCAAAACGCCCAAAAAATGCCGTGCAATCTGGCAAAAATCATATACTACCATACAGTATAGCAGATTTTTCCCTGAAAAGCAAATCTTTGTTTTCGCGCAAAAAATCAGGCGGCGTAAGCCGCCTGATTTGAAACTCAATCGAACAGATAATGCCGGACCAGCTCCTGCAGCAGCTCGTCGCGGTCTACCTTGCAGATGAGGCTTCTGGCGCTTTTGTAGTTCGTGATATAGGTCGGGTCTTCGGAAAGCAGGTAACCGACGATCTGATTGATGGGATTGTACCCTTTTTCACTCAGCGCGCTGTATACGGTTGTGAGCAGTGCTTTCATCTCTTGATCGGCTTCATCGGGAACTACAAATTTGATCGTATTGTCGTTCATAACGGTTAACCTCCTTCGTCGGTTTTGTTGTTAGTATCATAGTATATTTGCCGGGCAATGTAAATATCCTGAACATTTCATTTATGTTACAAGATTTTGCGCCGGATGACATAATGCCACACAAGATATATTATTGGCAACCAACAAACCGGAAGGAAGGCAACCTGGACGGCAATTTACCGGAGCGTGACGTCCTTTTCTTCCTTGAGCGCCTTGAGGACCTTGTCCACAACACCGGTGGAATCCTCGTCGGTGAGCGTCCGGTCGTCGGCGCGCAGCTCGAGGGAGAAGGCGACGCTCTTCTTGCCGGCGGCGACGCCGGGTCCGCGGTAGATATCAAAGAGGTTGATCTTGCGCAGGAGCTTGCCGGCGGCAGCAGAGATGCAGCGCTCGAGCTCGCCCACGGTGAGCGATTCGTCGCACACCAGCGCCAGATCGCGCGTGACTGCCGGGAAGCGCGGCAGGCTGTGGAAGACGCGCTCTTCGGCAAGAGAGGCTTCGATCATCGTGAAGTCGAGATCCGCGACATAGACCTCGCCGCCGATGCCGTAGGCTTCCGCGACCAGCGGATGAATCTGACCGATGGTACCGGCGAGCTTGCCGTCAATGAGAATGTCGGCACAGCGACCGGGATGATAGCTCGGGTTTTCACGGTTTGCGACATACTCGGCGGGCTTGACGTTCAGAAGCTGCAGCAGCGCGTCAATTTCGCCCTTCATCGTGAAGAAGGTTTCGTGCTCGCCGTAGGTGCCGAAGATCAGGTGGCGCGGCTCTTCGGGAAGATCCTGTCCGTCGACCGGAAGATAGACTCTGCCCAGCTCATAGAGCTTGACACCCTTGTTCTTCATCGCGTAGTTGCGGGAGAGAATGTCCAGCATGCTCGGCAGGATGATCGTGCGCATGATGGAGGTGTCTTCACCCAGCGGGTTGACAAGTTTCAAGGTCTTGCGCAGGGGAGAGTCCTTCGGAATGCGGACTGCGTCAAACGATGCGGGGGAGACGAACGAGTAGGTGATAATCTCGCTGTAGCCCAGGCTTCTTGCCGCAGCGCCTGCCTGATTCTCGAGCATCGCGGTCTCGGAATAGCCGCCGCGCGTCGTTGTGCCGCGCATGAGCGTGGTTGCGATGTTATTATACCCATAATAACGCGCGACTTCCTCGGCGATGTCTGCCATGCAGCGAAGGTCCGGGCGCCACGAGGGAACCTGAATCTGCCCGTCTGCGACCGGTACCTCTTCGCGGCGCAGGTACTCGATCATATCCGCCTCGGGAATCTCGGTGCCAAGCAGCGCGTTGATCTTCGCGGGCTCCAGCGGAAGCGTCACGGGTGCGGGGACGTAGTTGATGATATCGATCATACCGTCCATGACCTCGCCTGCGCCGAGGAGCTCGACCAGCTCGCACGCGCGGTTGACGGCGGGGACGGTGAGCATCGGGTCGATGTCCTTTTCAAATTTCGCCGAAGCGTCCGTGCGCATGCCAAGCGCCAGCGCTGTCTTGCGGATGGAAGCGCCCGAGAAATTCGCGGATTCAAAGACGACGTCGACCGTGTCGGAGACAATTTCGCTGTTCTCGCCGCCCATGATACCGGCAAGACCGACGGGCTTTGTTTCATCGGCGATGACGAGCATGTCCGGCTGCAAATTGCGGACATTGCCGTCGAGCGTCGTGAGCGTCTTATCATCACCCGCGCGGCGGACGATGATCTTGCCGCCGGAGACGTAGCGGTAGTCGAAGGCGTGCATCGGCTGGCCGTACTCGATCATGACGTAGTTTGTAATGTCGACGATGTTGTTGATCGGGCGGACGCCTGCCGAGCGAAGACGCTGGCGCATCCACTTAGGAGAAGGCGCAATTTTGACGTTGCGCACCATGCGCGCGGTGTAGCGCAGGCACAGATCGTCTGCCGGGACCTCGACGTCGAGAAGGTCGGTGAGGTTTCCGTCCGCGCCGCCCTTGACGACCGGCTCATGATGATGCATGGGGACGTTGAACGCAGCTGCCGTCTCGCGCGCCAGACCCAGTAAGGAGTAGCAGTCGGGGCGGTTGTTGGTGATTTCGAATTCCACGATGGAGTCGTCGTTGCCGATGACCTTGTTCATGTCTTCACCAATCTCCACGCCCTCGTTATTGAGAATCCAGATGCCGTCTTCGTAGGCGGTCGGGCAGTCGTTGACGGTGAGACCCAGCTCCTTGAACGAGCACAGCATGCCGCAGGATTCCACGCCGCGGAGCTTGCCCTTCGTGATGTGAACGCCGCCTGGCAGATACGAGTTGTGCTTTGCCACGGGGACGAGGTCGCCTACAGTTACATTCTGCGCGCCGGTGACGATCTGGACCGGCTCGCCGTCTCCAACGTCGACCTGGCAGACCCACATATGATCGGAGTTTTCGTGCTTCGCCATCGAAAGAACCTTGCCGACGACGACGTTTTTGATGTCTTCGTCCATGCGCGTGGTCGTCTCGACCTTCTGACCGGCGATGGTCATGATCTCGTCGTATTCTTTATCGGTTGCCGTGATGTCGACAAACTCTTTGAGCCATTTTCTCGAAATATTCATTGCTTCATCCTCCTTCTTAGAACTGCGACAGGAAGCGGATGTCGTTTTCGAAAATCATGCGCATGTCGCTGATTTTGAACCGGCGCATTGCCATACGCTCCAGACCGATGCCGAAGGCAAAGCCGGAGTAGATTTCGGGGTCAATGTCACAGTTCTCCAGCACCTTCGGGTGCACCATGCCTGCACCCAAAAGCTCAATCCAGCCTTCTCCCTTGCAGGTCGGGCAGCCTGCGCCTTTGCACTTGAAGCACTGCACGTCGACCTCGCAGCTCGGCTCGGTGAACGGGAAGTGGTGCGGGCGGAAGCGGATGACGGAATCCTCGCCGTACATCGCCTTAATGAGCGTCTCAAGCGTGCCCTTGAGATCTGCCATCGTGACGCCCTTGTCGATCACCAGACCTTCGATCTGGTGGAACATCGGAGAGTGCGTCGCGTCAACCTCGTCCTTGCGGTAGACTCTGCCGGGGGCAAGGATGCGGATGGGGGGCTTTTTGATCTCGTCCATTGCGCGAATCTGCATGGGGCTGGTCTGCGTGCGCAGCAGGACCTTTTCGTCTTCTGTAATGTAGAACGTGTCGCTGCGGTCGCGCGAGGGGTGATTTTCCGCGATATTCAGGCGCGTGAAGTTATAGTCGGCAAGCTCGACCTCGGGACCGTCGAGAACGCGGAAGCCCATCGAGATGAACAGGTCCTTCGCCTCGTCGAGCGCCTTGTTCATCGGGTGCCTGTGTCCGAGCTGGACGGGGTCGCCGGGGATGGTGACGTCGATTGCTTCGGCTTCCAGCTTCGCCTCCAGCGCCTTTGCCTTGAGAGCGGTCTTTGCTTCTTCCAGCTTTTCCTCAATCGCCGCGCGGACGTTGTTTGCCGCCTGACCCATGACGGGGCGCTCTTCTGCCGAGAGCTTGCCCATCGACTTGAGAACGCCGGTCAGCTCGCCCTTCTTGCCCAGAAAGCGGACGCGCAGCGCGTCCAGCTCGTTGGTATCCGACGCCTTGGAGAGCGCGTCTAACGCTTCCTGCCGGATTTTTTCCAGTTGCTCTTTCATAAAACAAAAACTCCTTCTTGTAATGATACGTAGTTTTGCGCCGAAAGGCATAAAAAATAGCCCTCCGCCCAAAAGGGGACGAAAGACTTTCTCTTCCGCGGTACCACCCGCATTCGCCTGACAGCGCACTCAACGCCCGTAACGGAGCGACCCGGAGAGTCCTACTGACGGTTCAGACCTCAGCTCGCGGGGGAACGCCCGAACGCTTCGCAGCGGACGGCTTCCAGCGCCCCGTCCTCTCTGTTGCTGCTTCTAAAAGCGCCGGACAGCCCGGTCTCAGCTTTTAACATTCTGAAACGTATCTTAGCACAAAGGTCAGAATTTCGCAACTTAAAAATTGACTGTTTTTCGACTTTGCGGTATAATATTTGCAAAAAAAGGGGGCGCGGCAATGGCAAAGCCGGTTTGGACGGCGGAGCGCACCGGGCGCGCGCTGGTAAAGTCGCTGCTGCCGGTGCGTTCGCGGCTGGCGCACAAGGGAGACTTCGGAAAAGTTCTTCTGCTGTGCGGGTCCAAAGGGCTTGCGGGCGCCGCGATGCTGGCGGCGCGGGCAGCGCTGCGGACGGGGAGCGGAATTGTCTATCTCGGCGTGCCGGAGGCAATCTATTCGATCTGCGCCGGCGCATGCGCGAGCGCGGTCGTGTTTCCGCTTGCCTGTGATGCAGAGGGGAAGCTTTCTCTGGATGCAGTCCGGGCGCTCGAAGCGCGGCTTTCCGGCATGGACGCGGTCTTATTTGGCTGCGGCGTCGGGCAGTCGGAGGAGCTGCGGCTTCTTTTGAAGCGGCTGCTTCAAAATTGCCGCATGCCGCTCGTTCTGGACGCGGACGGCATAAATCTTCTGGCGCAGCATATGGATGTACTGCGCGGAAGCAAATGCCCGGTGATTCTGACGCCGCACGACGGAGAGTTCCGGCGGCTTGGCGGCAATCCCGGGGCGAAGGACCGGGTTTTCGAAGCAATGCGTTTTGCGGCGCAGACGAAGACCATCCTCCTTTTGAAAGGACACCGGACAATCATCACCGACGGACTGAACGTCTACCGCAACACGACCGGAAACCCCGGCATGGCGACCGGCGGCAGCGGAGACGTTTTATCGGGCGTCATTACCTCGCTTCTGGGGCAGCATGTGATGCCGCTCGAGGCGGCGGCAGCGGGCGCCTGGATTCACGGTGCGGCGGGAGATCTTGCCGCCCGGGAGATTGGCGAGTACGGCATGATTCCGGAGGATATCATCGAGCGCCTTCCGCGACTTTTGCGATGAACGGGTGAGGCGTTTGCGAAAAAAACTGACGGCTCTGCTTCTGGCGCTCCCGGCGCTTCTTTGCGCGTGTGCGGGAAAACCGGCAAAGCAGGACCTGGCGCAGCCGGCGCTGGATTTCCGGCAGGCGCTGCTGGAAAACGGGTGCAGCTTTGAAGCGGAGATTACGGCGGATTTTGAAGACTACGTGTACAGCTTTACACTCTCGTGTGAAGAAGATTCAGACGACAGCATGCAGATGCGCATTCTAGCGCCCGATACGCTTGCGGGCATTACCGCGCAGATCGAAGGCGAGCGGGCGAAGCTGGTCTTCGGCGATACGGAAGCGGCGTTCGGAACACTTTCCGGGCTCGGTATTTCTCCGATGGCAGCGCCCGCGTATCTGGCGCAGGCGTGGCGGTCGGGCTATATGCAGTTTTCCGGCACAGAAGACGGGGCTTTGCATGTGACGTATCTGTGCGGCTACGGAGAAGACGAAATTCGCGTGGATACCTGGTTTTCAGACGGCGCGCCCGTGCGCGCGGAGCTTTCCTGCGACGGTCATACGACCGTGCAAATAGATGTTACAGATTTTAATTTACGAAAGGCAGAGACAAACAATGAAAGTACTCAAAAGAACATGGGCTGATATCTCGCTGGACAATCTGGAGCATAATTATCGGACATTGCGCGAGCATGTCGGAAAGGGACCGAGATTCCTCGGCGTTGTGAAGGCGGACTCCTACGGTCACGGCGCCGTGCAGGTCAGCCGGACGCTGGAAGAGCTGGGCGCGGAGTATCTGGCGGTCTCCAACCTCGAAGAGGCAATTCAGCTGCGCCGCGGCGGCGTGGGACTTCCGGTTCTGATTCTCGGCTATACGCCCCCTGAGTACGCGCCCAATGAAGCAGAGATGTCCATCACACAGGAGGTCCACGGACTGCAGTATGCAAAGGACCTCAACAAGGCGCTCGAAGGTACGGGACGCAAGCTGACGGTTCATCTGAAAATCGACACCGGCATGACCCGCCTGGGCTTCTTTGCCGATCAGCCGGAGCAGACGCTTGCCGCGCTGGTAGAGGTCGCACAGCTGCCGAACCTTTACATTGAGGGCGTTTTCATGCACTTCTGCGTGTCCGACTCCAAAAAGCCGGAGGACGTGGCATTTACGAAACTGCAGCATGAGCGCTTTGTGAACATGCTGGACCTTATGAAGTCGAAGGGCATTGAGCCGGAAATCCGCCACTGCTGCAACTCCGGCGCAACGATTCTGCGCCCCGAGTACGCGATGGATATGATCCGCCCGGGCGTTGCAACCTACGGCTTCCATCCGTCGCCCGACACTGTGGGCGAAATCGACCTGCGTCCGATGATGAGCCTGCATACCTCCATCGCACAGATCCGCACCATCGCGGCAGGAAAATCCATCAGCTACGGCAGAACCTACACGACGCCGGAAGACAAGCTCGTCGCGGTCCTCCCGATCGGCTACGCAGACGGTCTGAGCCGTCTTCTTTCCAACCGCGTCACCTTCCGCATCTGCGGCAAGGAAGCGCCCGTCGTCGGCAGAATCTGCATGGATATGTGTATGGTCGATATCTCTGACATTCCCGAGGCAAAGGTCGGCACAACGGCGACGCTCTTCGGCTACGATGAGGATGGAACGCTTCTGCCGTGCGAGCGCATTGCGGATATGCTCGGCACGATCAACTACGAAATCGTCTGCGATGTCAACAAGCGTGTGCCGCGCTTCTACTACAAGGACGGCAAGCAGGTCGGCATTTTGCAGTACATTGTCTGAGCATCCGGAGGCATCCGGCATAGAATGAATTGAGAGCTTTGCGGACCGTATAAATCCGGTCCTCGCGTGGGAGAATAACAGCAGTTCAAAGCGTATTGCGATTTATTTTTCCGCGGGGTGTGAAGCGAATGGATACGAACGTAAAACGAGGCGATATTTTCTATGCCGACCTCAGCCCGGTTGTGGGAAGCGAGCAGGGCGGCACACGCCCGGTGCTGATTGTACAGAACGATACCGGCAACCGGCATTCTCCGACGGTGATTGCTGCGGCGATTACCAGCCAGACTGGCAAGGCGCGGCTTCCGACGCACATCAGCCTCTCCGGTCACGACGTGGGGCTGAGCCGGGACTCCATCGTGCTGCTTGAGCAGATCCGGACCATCGACAAGCGCCGTCTGCGCGAACACATGGGACACGCGGACGAGAGCGTCATGAACCAGGTCGACTCGGCGATCGCGGTCAGCTTCGGTCTTCCCAATACGACCACCTGAAATAAAAAACTCCGTCCGGGCGACCGGGCGGAGTTTTTACCGTATTTTCGGGGTTATTTGCGCAAAAGGGCAATGCCTGCTTCGATTCTCCGGAGCGATTCCTCTTTTCCGAGCAGCGCGCACAGCTCGGTTGCGCCGCCGGGGGTAGACGCCTTGCCGGAGACGGCAACGCGAAGCGGCCAGAGAATGATGGAATTCTTCACGCCGCGCTCTGCTGCGACCGCAACGAGCGTTTCATAGAGCGCCTCATTGCTCCAGTCATCCTGCGCCTGCAGAACGGGCAGCAGCACCGTGAGCGTCTCGAGAGAGTTTTCCAGATTCGTCTTGGATTTCTTGTGGATGTAGAGCTCGGGCTCATAGTCCGGCAGCTTGTCGATGAAGTCCACACGCGCAGGAAGATCGGAGAGAATTTCGCACCGCGACTGGACCAGCGCCGCAACCTGATGCAGGTTTACTGCGGGATTGGAAATTGCCTTTTTGAGCCACGGCTCGGCTTTTTCAAAGAACTCGTCCGGCGTGAGCTTTTTCATATACTCGGCGTTCATCCAGCGCAGCTTTTCAATGTCAAAGACAGCCGGGGACTTGGAAATACCGGAAATCTCGAAGATTTCGGCAAGCTCGGGAAGGGTAAAGAACTCGCGCTCCGCGTTTTCGCCCTTCGGGCTCCAGCCGAGCAGCGCCACATAGTTGAGAACTGCCGGTGTGAGATAGCCCTGCGCAATCAGGTCCTCGTAGCTGGGGTCGCCGTGGCGCTTGGACATCTTGTGCTGGCTGTCGCGCATGACGGGCGAGCAGTGGACGTAGGTCGGAATGTCCCAGCCGAACGCTTCGTAGAGCAGGTTATACTTCGGCGCGGAGGACAGATACTCGCTGCCGCGCACGACGTGGGTGATGCCCATCAGGTGATCGTCGACGACGTTTGCAAAGTTGTAGGTGGGAAGACCGTCGGACTTTAACAGAACCTGATCCTCCAGCTCCTTGTTTTCGACCGTAATGTCGCCGAAGGACACGTCGTGGAACGTGGTCGTGCCTTCCTGCGGGATGCGCTGGCGGATGACGAACGGTTCACCGGCAGCAACTCTTGCTTCCGCTTCTGCAAGCGGCAGATCGCGGCAGGCGCAGACGTGCTTTTTGATCTCCTTGCCGGTTTCTTCTTCGGAAGGCTCCTCGTTCGATTTCTGGCAGAAGCAGTAGTACGCGCCGCCCTTTTTGCACAGGAGCTTGGCGTATTTTCCGAAGAGATCCCGCCGCTGCGACTGGATATACGGACCCACGGGACCGCCGACATCGGGGCCTTCGTCGTGGGTTAAGCCGCACTCTGCCATGGTCCGGTAAATGACGTCCGTTGCGCCTTCGATGAGTCTGCCCTGATCGGTATCTTCAATGCGGAGAATGAACTTGCCGCCGTAGCGCCGGGCAATGAGCCAGGTGTAGAGCGCCGTTCTCAGATTGCCGACGTGCATGTAGCCCGTGGGGCTGGGGGCAAAGCGGGTGCGCACCTCGCCCTTGGGAATGCGCGCTTCCATTTCTTCAAAAAAATCCATCGTGGATTCCTCCATTGCTTTATTCTTATCCTCCATAATATATAGTTTTTTTGGGCATCCGTCAATGACTGATTGCGAAATTTGCAGGTTTGTGATAAGATAACCTCAACTATGGAAATTTACAGAAAAGAAGGTATTACCATGGAACAGAAAAAGCGCATTTTTTCAGGCATTCAGCCGAGCGGCGATCTGACGCTGGGCTCTTATATGGGCGCAATCAAAAACTGGGTGGCGCTGCAGGACGAGTATGACTGTCTGTACTGTATCGTGGACATGCACGCAATTACCGTGCGGCAGGTTCCGGCGGATCTTCGCAGAAGAAGCCTCGAGCAGCTCGCGCAGTATATCGCCTGCGGTCTGGACCCGCAGAAGAACATCATGTTCATCCAGTCGCATGTTCCGGCGCACGCAGAGCTTTCCTGGGTGCTCGGCTGCTACACGCAGTTCGGCGAGCTGTCGCGCATGACGCAGTTCAAGATGAAGTCGCAGCAGCACGCGGACAACATCACCGCCGGTCTTTTTACGTATCCGGTTCTGATGGC
>OIWM01000276.1_pt1 | contig 65457 bp, 56 predicted proteins | sample 1587451 | NCBI WGS metagenome assembly OIWM01 (sample SAMEA3888907, study PRJEB22519) | human gut metagenome | biome: human gut; feature: human-associated habitat; material: faeces | place: Denmark | collected 2011 | reverse complement strand
TCTTCGGTAACTGTCGATACCTGAAACTATCCTTACTGGCATAGTATAAGCATTTATATGGTAAAGTCTTCAAGAACTCCCTTGTACCTTCCCAAATCAGTGTGTCACCGATATTAGGATGGTAAGGCAAGTCAAGATAAACGTAATCGCTGCTTACTAAAGGTGATAAATCTTTTTGAATTTTCTCACGTAAATGATTTATTAATGATTCGGTTTGCATAATCTAAAAAGATTGTGCTACACCTCGATATTCTTAATTTCCTTCAACCATGTATTATAGAAGTTTACAACCTTACCCGATGTGTTATTTATTAAGTGCATCTTTTTATTTAATAGAACACCTAATATCATAACATGCAATCGAGTGGTATAAATTAAAGAGTAAGGACTAAGGAAATCTATTCCCAACTGAACATAAAAACGACGATAGAAATAATTGCGTTTCCAGTCGTTTAATCTTGCAATGCTCTTATCCGAAAATTTCAAAATAGTCAACAAACGGCAGAACTTATAAAAAAGTATCTCTATCATTTTTACCTTAAGAAAAGAGTATTCGTAAGTCGGCCAATCGTGAACTTCTGCATTATTCGGAATCTCTGTCTTTCCATCATCTTTCGACAATTCCTTATCAATACGTTTCAGATAAAGCACTTTATCTGTTTCCTTACCTAATTTGTATCTTTCCAAATTGATAAAGAAAGCCATATCTGGCACCAAAAGACAAGGATTGGAGAAATGCGCTTTCAGTAAGTCATAAGAATATTTTTCACGAGCACAGATTGTCACATTCGGATATTTGACATAGAACCGTGCATCTTCGCTTATCAGTTCCTTATCCTCATAAAATATGGTTTGAGGAAGTATTATTACTTTATTTCGAGGGTAGCTTTCTATTACTATCCTACGAAACTCTGAGTGTTGGCGATATAGGTCGCCAAAATTGCCCCCCCCGGAAAGTAAAATCACAGTATCAGGAGACAAGTCCCGATAACGGAAACTATCCTTACTTGCGTAGTACAAGCACTTATAGGGCAATGTCTTAAGAAACTCTCTTGTGCCCTCCCATATCAACGTATCACCAATATTGTCGTAATACGGCAAATCAAGCAATACGTAATCATGGGTTATTAATGGCGAGAGAGCATCACTTATTTTCTTGCGCAAATATTCAATTTTTGTATACATGTAATTATTATTATTTCTTTTAAATGGGTACTCAATATATAGCATTGCCCTTTTGCAAGTGCCTATATTGAGTTTGAAACGAATGAAACTGACTTGATTTGTATATGTGCTACACCACCACCATCATAAAGAGCATACGAAAGTTAAGAAGCAAAGTATTCTTAGCTATCCGCTTGTTATTGTCTGATGTTTGATTTGACATTCACTCTACTATTGTAAGTGTTCACAAATAAAATTCAAAGGGCTAATATCTGATGATGTATCTATATTTTTTGACAAATATTCTTTTGTCGATGGAGTTAATGGTACATCAGTTTCTCGGAAGACTTCAAAACCTTTTAACTGTTGCTGATATTTTTGAAGTTTAGCATTCTTATTTGTCAATATAAAAACAATTGCACTCGCTACAGTATCAGCAATTTGTATCCCCAAATAATCAGTAGAACTTGCTAACAGAATCTTACCTATAGGTAATGGATACACATGTTTTCTATCATCATAACCCACTTCTGTTTCTTTAACAGGCATGTCTCTTAACTTTTCAATCAAGTCTTTTTGAAAAGCTATAGGTTTAGAATTATCAAATATTATATCATCTTTAGCTTTTGTGTCAGAATACCATTTTCCAACCAATGCAACAAATAAGGACAACGTATTATCCAAATAAAAAGGATTATCATTTACCAACGCATCTTGAACCGTTTCGTTTGTTGAAATAATCATAAACAACAACTCTTTAAAGCTATCGGTCGTTGCCGAATCATTAATCAATAAATCTACAGATTGATAAAACTTCACAATTGCATCTTGGCTGTGTTTACGTAACATTTCCACAAAAGCTTTCTCAAAATTGGATACTAACTCTTGATTTTTATGGTGAAGAGAAAAAGCATAAAGGATATTTGCTAATTTATTGTTATTTCGATTTTTATATAAATCTATACCATTGCTATAAAGGTATGTCTCAATAATCGTATCGACAATTTGAGCATAGATACAGAATCTTTTTAGTGCAACACCTGTTTTTATATGTTTTTTATCTAGAAGTGGATGAGAAAACAACTTGTCCAGCAAGTTTCTTCCTTCCCAATTAGTATGCATCTTTTTAAAATGCATTTCCGTTGCATAGGCATCCAAGCCTATATCATTTCGTATAGTAGCAAGTTCTTCTTCCGTAAAGCGAACCGATGCCAATGCAAAATATGGTTGAGACACATTCGTTAAGTCTGCACCTGTATAACCTGCTTCATCAAAAAAAATATTATTCATAAGTCCCAAATATACTATTTCCCAAACTCCTTGATTCTCTGCTCCTCTTTTAGCTCGCAAACCAAAAGTTGTCCGTGCTTCTCTGCTATGATGTAGCCATCCAAGCCCTGAGCTACGACCTTGGTCTACTCGTCAGCGTGGACCACACAGTTCTTGCAATCATAGAGGCGGATGTCTTTGCCTATTTTTGCATTGCCATCTTCGTCCTGCGGGAGTAGGGTACGGAGGCTGCCCCAGCTGCCTAAGTCACTCCAGCCAAACTCGGCTGGCAAGGTATAGATTTCCTTAGACTTCTCCATCACGGCATAGTCAATGCTAAACAAGAACAACGTATTATGAATATAAATCCACGTTGATATCGAACGGACTATCAAAGTCCTTCAGCATCGCATGCTTCGTATCTTTCTCTGAGAGATTGACATGCTCGGTTGGTATCTTCCAATCAATTCCAAGGCTATCATCAAGGATAGAGATGCCTCCATCGGCTTCTGGATGATAGAAGTTATCACACTTATACTGGAAGACAGCTGTTTCTGAGAGAACGGCGAAACCATGAGCAAAGCCCTTTGGAATGAAGAACTGGCGATGATTATCTTCTGTCAGTTCTACAGCCACATGCTTGCCGTAAGTAGGGGAGCCTTTACGAATATCAACTGCAACATCAAGAACTCTACCCTTTACGCAACGCACCAACTTACTCTGAGTATAAGGTGGACGCTGGAAGTGCAAGCCACGCATTACGCCGTAACTACTCATAGACTCGTTGTCTTGGCAGAAGTGAACACTGTGTCCCAGGATTGGGGCAACCTTTTCTTCAAACTCTCGCTCGCTGAAGCTCTCGAAGAAGTAGCCACGAGCATCACGGAAGAGGCGTGGCTCTATAATTAGCACGCCTTCAATATTTGTTTTGATTATATTCATTATTTTATTTATATGTGAGAAATACCTATTTTGTCAAAGAATGCAGCATTCCTTTCTTTTGCAGAATTAAGCAATTGGTCAAAAGAGATTACTTCAAAATAAATCTTCAGTTCTGTTTTGTAACCAAAGTAACCTAAGCTATCATATGTCTTCCTAAAATCATGCTTCTTGCAAACAGATTGCATACTTGGTGTGAGATCGCATATAACATAACAATAGGCAGGAATTTCTTCCGAGACATTTATTGGCCGTCCACTCTTGGTGGTAGTTTTTCCTTCTCTTATTTTCTCAACGTAATCAATACATTGATCTATTGGATTCTTTGTTCTATCTTCTGATTCCATGTTGTCACGCATCGGTCTTTTGAATTCTACTATTCTTAGCGTAGCAAAAGGCGGTGTGTCTTTTTCTGAAACAAACATAGGATTATTAAAAATGTTATCAACAAGAATATCTGGTCTTCGATTAGATTCACAATCCGTAACTTCCATAGACTTGAATGTTTTGTCTGACGCCAAATAGTGATGAAATACCAAACGCTCATCAATAATCCAAAGATTGTTATTTTGGAACTTGACGTCATCACTTGTTGTTCGCATTGGCATGATTATTTCATGCACTCTGTCTTCTTTGCAATAGTTTCCATTGTCATCTTTTTGTAATGCAGACTCTAATAACTCTAAGATATACTTACGGTGTAAAACATATCGTGCAAGATCTGTTTGTTTTAATTGTTGAGCACTATAAAAATACTTGTCAACTCTTTTTCTGTAATCTTCTTCTGATTCTCCTGTTCTGACCTTTAATATATCATGTCCTTCTTCTATAAGTTGATGTTCTTTCTCTACAAGCTTGTTGTGCAGATATAAATCGATAGATTTTTCTGTTGAGGTTGGATTTACGACTTTCTCTTCATCAGAAAAACCAGCAAAAAGTGGCTTGTAATATGGAGCCTTTGCATCTATATACTGTGATAACCTTTCTTTACCTGCCAATATGTTTTCACCAAGATATGGAGATAAGAATTCTTTTACCTTATCCATGACATGGTTCCTAATATCATCAAAGTAAATCTGTTCTAATCCATCAATTTGTGCATCTTGTTCGAGTTTGTCAGGTATAAGGAAGGCATATCTGTCGGGGGCTACATGCTCATCAAAATATGAAGATGTAACAAAGCATTTGTAATAAAATGAACCATTTTGTGTTTCTATTGCAGAATCGTATAATCCTACAACTTCTTTTATCTTTTCGTTTTTGACTATTCGGTTGCCAGCGCAATAAGAAATCAGATTGTTGCTTTCTGATTTTTGCAATCTAACATGAAGAATATCAAACGTCTCTCCTGCAATTTGAAATGAAACATGGTTGTTGTCGTTGTCGTACAAATAGTTATCATATATTTTTGAAAGATTAGTAACATTACATCCATCAATAATTTTAATATCGGGACATGAACCTTCACGGAGAAAGAACCACAAGCAATGCTCAAACAATGATTTTGCTATAGTTTCCTGTCCATACTTACTAATTGCCTTTTTGTAGGCATTCATGGGACTTTTGAGAGTAACCTTTGTACCAATACACTTTTCTTCAATGCTTGTTTCTGGCAAATCTGTAATACCATCTGGCGTAAATGCAAAATGCCTTTTTTTTGTAGTTCCATCAACTGATTTGTAGAAACTCTCGATTTCAACACTTGCAAAACACTTTAGCCAAAGTAATCTACCTATACCCTTACAACCTCTGTTTGCACGGTACATTGAGTCCAACTCGCAAAAAGAATTGTAATTGTTGTCGTCAAATCCTATACCGTTATCTTCTATCGTTATAGTAGATAGTTCTGCTTTTTCTCCGAACAGGTCACTATCTGAAGAACGATTCAATGTAACTCGTATTTTTCCCTCAGTTGAAGCAAATGAATCAGCAGAAGCTATTCGGTCATCTATTGCGTAGATAGAATTAACGACTGCTTCAAAAAGAGGAAATAAACATTTGGAGACAGGTAAATCAGTATTCCTTAGTCGTCCCCTAAGATTTGACTCCAAATTCCGTACCATGATTATTTCTTGTTAAGAATATTGTTTGTATTTCAGAAAGTTGTATCATATCACCTCGCTCACGCTCACCTCCTCCATAATCTTGCGCCACAAGTTCTTGGTCATGACAATGGTGGGTGATATAATGAAACTATAATATTGCTTTTTAGAACAGATATTCGTAATGCGACAATATCTCCTGATAATCATTCTCGTATCTGGTCTTGTCGTTAGGACTGATATGAGAACTTTTAATAATCTGTTCCATTTCTTGGAGTACCTTGCCTCCTTCACACATGATGGGGTCAAGGTGCTCCTTGAACTGTTCTACAAAGGGCGCATAGTAGTAGTTTATCTCCTCGATGATAAAGGAAAAGATGTTCCATGTATCATTGATATTGATACGGTTATGCGCCAACTCGTCCAAGGCGTATTTTCTCAGATAGTCGATGTTTTCGGCTTGCAACGCCACTTCCTTGTCGTCTTTCACAGGATGGAAATAGCGGTCTATCAGCACTTGTCGCTCTTGCAGGTTGCGCTGATAAAAGATATTCTCATGGGTGATTGAGGTTTTGCTTTGCTCCACTTCCTCAAAGTGCTCGGCATGAACACCGCTGATTGCTACACTCATTCCGCCGATGTCCATCACCAGGCGGCGATCTCGGTCAATACGAATGATGTAGCCTTCCAATCCAGCCATCTCACCTGTGGTGATACGGAGGAGAATGCGGTTGCGAGCATAATAATGATAAGGGTGGAGAAGGAAACGGATGCGCTCAGGAGAGGTTTCCGTGACACGCATGAATGGTTGCATCTGTGAGTCGGGTATCTCTGCTACCTTGCCTGTGCTACAATTCTTACACAGACGGGCGTGAGAGAAGTGCTTATTGAGATAGGCTTGTATTTCTTCGGGAAAACCTTGGAAGAAGACAAGTCCGCTGACGGTCGGAACTTCTTGATGTTGAACCTTTTGCTTGCCCAATTTCTTGAAATAACGCACAGTCTTATGCACAAAAAAGGTTATCTTGTCCGTCTCCAACTGTTCCTCCATCTTCTTCACTTTGCTGTTGTGAACAAAGACGTAAGACCATGTTGTTCCGTTCGATTGACGACACTTCTTTATCGCAGAACCAGTCTTTGCGTCTGGCTCTGTAACGTGGTTGCCCTTTGGAGAAACAAGTTTCTCGTCGGCTGTAGAAAAAGAACTTGTACCATCCGGTTTCATAAATTCTGCTCTACTTTATGTCCTCAGCTACAACCATACATGATGGTTGTGGAGATATAGTCAATTTATTATTGCTGTGCATAATCTTAATCGTATTTATGAGTATCAGACATTACTGCCTTTGCACATGTATCATTATTTTACATTCATTACACTCTCTTCTTATAAGAGAGCAAACTCGCTACAAAAATACGAAAATTAGTTGGATTACATGTCAGATTTTATTATTTTCTGTATGTCATTCTAAAAAAATCACACAAATGTTTAGCAAATCTGCCTTGGACGATTCCTCCAAGTGGCAGATTTGCACTTGTTTCGGCTGTTTTTGCGCTTTTATAAGAAGAAAGCGTGAAATTTGCTAAACATTTTACCCCACCATTTCGGGATGGTGTAAATGCGACTATTTATTTACAAATCTTTCAAGATCTTTTGATAAAATCCTCACGCTCAGCAATCTGAAAACTAATTTTCATTGCACTCGCTTAATCGGATTTTTCTTATGATTCGCTCGTTAGCTTCGTTGATGGTTGCCACGTCTAACGACTGTAAGTAAATCTGTGTGGTCTTGTAGGAGTTGTGACCCATTCCCTCGCTGATAGTGGCTATCGGAATGTTCATGTGCAGGGCGATACTTGCCCATGTGTGACGTGCCACATAGGTAGTAAGCGGTATCTTCAAGCCTATCCTCTCACCGATTTTCTTCAGGTTGTAGTTGGTATTGTGTTCCACCTTACGATATGCGGTATAAAGCGAAGGCTCTTTGCCTGTCAAGATAGGCAGCAGATAAAGAGAGTCTTTAGTTTGCTCGGCGTATTTGTCTATGATCATTTGCATCGGCTTAATCCACTCGATATTGAGATTTTGGTGAGTTTTGCGACGGTTGTAGCTTATCATTCCACATTTCAAGTCGCTTTTCTTCAGGAATGCCATATCCACAAAAGCCATACCTCGCAGATAGAAACTGAGCAAGAACAGGTCTCGTGCCTTGTCAAGAGATGAACAGCGAGGCAATTCCAATTTTTCAATCTTGCGAATATCCTTGACGGAAATGGCTCGCTTGGCAGTTCTCACATTGGCGGTCTGTATGTGAGAAAAGATGTCGTTGAACGGAGCTTGCCCTGCTTCCACTGCCTTGTTATAGAGAGTGCGGAGGGTGCGCAGATAGAACGCTACGGTGTTTTGACCTACGCCTCTATTCCAAAGCCATGCTTGATACATTTCCATCATGTCGCTTGTCATCTGGATGAAGGCAAGGTCTTCGTGGCCACGAAACTCCATGAAGCGATTGGCGGCACTGACATAGTTGTTTTTGGTGCCTATGCACAACATCTGCTCTTTCTTAGCTATCTGCTGTCGGAAGAATGTAAATACGCTCTGACTTGGCGGCAGTTGCTGGATTTCCTTGGCAAGGTCATCTATGGAATAAGGGAAGCCCACCATCTCCTTGTCATGGATGATGCGCTGCATCTGCTTCATCTCCCAATCTATCTTTGACTGGATAAGTTGCAGATGTGCCTGACGATTATTGCGATCACTAATGATGATAGCCGATTTCTTGTCGTTCCACTCATCAGGAAAGACATGATAGTCGGTACTGATCCAACGCAGGTTGCGCTGATGGATGAGGTGATAATACAATGTACCTTCCTTTCCCTCTACCGTGGAGGCACGAAACTTTACTTTTACTGTTGCCATAATGCTTTACTTTTAATGATGAATAATGTTTTTTCGGTTTACATCTTATTATATAAGCAGTAAAAGTTCTGTTTGTCTCCGTCTTCTGATGGATGGGATATGCTTGCCTCTCCATCTGCAAAAGTCAAGGTAATCTTTTTCTATGTCCTGCAATCCTCGCTCAATCTTTTGCAGGAGGCGGCTCTTGGGAAATCTTTTATTCCCTAATATCTTGTAGGGGCCGACATTATAGGCAAGTACGGCAAGGAGTAATGAGTCCTTGCCATACTTACGAAACATGGCACATAACTTGGTGAGATCTGAGCGCAACAGGGAGTCGGCTTGCAGATAAGTGAGATTCTTCTTGAACTTTTCATGTGGCAATATCCGATGTCCCCATCCGATATAGGGAAAGTTGCGCTTGATGTCGTGCCATCCCTCATAATACTTGATGCAACGGACTGCTCGCTCAAAGGGTGGCAAAGCGAAAATACCCAAGTCGGTTTGGCTTGGGCTATCGTTTGTGGGTGTCTTGTTCTGTGCCACGATACTTTGACACAGGAACAAGAGCGTCAGGGTAATATATGTTCTTATCTTTTTCGTCATGGATGTTGTTTTTGTTTGGGAGATGTCATTGTATTGTCACTTGGCATTCTTCTTGTTGAATATCTCTACTATCATGGCTTTCACGTCCTCACCAACTTGCACGAAGTTCTTATAGAGGATGCGCTCACGTTCATCACGGCTCTTGAAGGTGTAGAACTTGGGTAGTGGCACATACTCGCTTTCCTCCTTTTTGATGTCTGCCATATTGAAGTCGGTCTTGCAATAGAACTTACTGGTCTTGAACTCGTCGCTCTCCTGTATGTTCATACTGCCGTTCATGCCTGTCTTGGTTGCAACAAAGTCTCTTGCTGTCTGTCCGCAGATCCATCCTGTTGGCATATCAGAGATTTTACTGGCTGGCACAAGACTGTCCATATTCTCATTCAGGTTGATGCTTGTCTTATCTCTGTCGATGGTCACGCCTTTCTTCAGCTGCACCACCTTTCCAAAGATGTCGGAGGATAGCCATTCCAGTGTTTCCTTGCTTCGTGCCGAACCGCTCACCACATTGCCTACGGTGGTGATAATCTTCTGCATACCTACCTTGCCATAGTCGGCTTCCAACTGCGGCAACTCCTGAAAGCCCAAGGCTACGCTCACCTTGTTGCTTCGGGCTGTACCTATCAGTCGGTCTATCTTATGGAAGTAGAGGGTTGGTAACTCGTCCACGATGATGCTCACAGGGATGTTCTTGCCTTGCCCTGTGTTCACTCGTGTCACCAGTCGGTTGAGGATTAGGGCATTCAATGCTCCGATGATGCTCTCCATCTCTGGGTCATTGGCTATCAGCAGATAGCTCGGATTCTTCGGGTCACTGACTTTCAGGTCGAAGTCATCGCCATCCTTATGGAAGATCCAATAGCTTTCCTTGGTGGCAAGGCGTGAGGTATAGACACGCAGGGTGCCTATCATACCCTCCAACTGCTCCATTGCCTTGTTCTTCAAGGCGGTCTGGAATGGTCCCAGCAATGGTGCAACCTCATTGTCGGTCTCCAGCACATTGAAGATGGTCTGGTAACTCTCATTCAAAAAACTGAGGATATGGGGCATATCGCTGTACTTGCCCAACCAATAGGCTGGCTCCACTTCTTCTCCTGCATGGTTAAACACCTTTCCGGTCGGCTTCATCTGCATGGTCTTCGGGTCAAGTACTTTCTCCGCTATCAGCATCTTGCCGTCCTTGTCGTATGGTTCCTTGCCATAGTTGATGAAGAAGTAGATACAGGCGGCGAGGAAGTTGACGGCTGAGGTCTGGAAGAACTGGTCGCTGCCGCCTCCGCCTTCTTTCTTGCCTTTTTGCAGTGATTCTAGCAGTGTTTCTGCGGTCTCACTCGCTGCTGCCAAGTTATTGATATACTTCTGTTGTATCGGATTCACTCGCTTGGAGTATTCCACATCCACAAAGTTGATGATGTTGAACTTGCAGCCTTCTGGCAGTTTTCCCAACTGTTGATTCTTCTTGTAGTGGTAGTACAACTTGGTTGCCAAGGTCGGGAACTTGTAGTCGTAAACGACCATGGCAAAGCCTTTTGCACTATGCTGTCGAATGAACGGCTCGATGATGGAGAATGTCTTACCGCTACCCGGTGTACCCACTACCCAAGTGCCACGGAATGGGTTCACGATGTTCACCCATCCCTTGCGGAACTTGCCCTTATAGTAGTAGCGCATAGGTATATTCACGCTGTATTTGTTGTATTCCTCCTTTTGGCACTGCTCAAAACTCTCGTTTTCAAAATTGAAACGGTCTTTCATCAGTCCTTCCTTCAAGAACTTCGAGATGTTGTCCAAGGCCACATGCACCAGCACCGTTCCGATGATGGTTGCCACCATATAGAGAATGGTGTTCAATCTTAGGGCATAGAGACGAGTGTCCATTGCATAGCCGAAGATCCACACGGACAACACCAACAGCAGCACGCCACTCACCAAGGGGTACAGCACCTGCTTTCGGGCATCAAATTCCAAGTGTTTCTTGTTTCTCGTGCCTACACAGGTGATGCACACCAACAAGAATGTCACCACCTTGCTATACACCAGGTTCCCGTCATGGTAGATGAACCACTGCTTGATGCGGTCGTGCAGGTCGCACACCACACCGCCAAAGCCGTCTATCGCCCTTGGGTCTATGGCATACTCAAAGAACTCCATCAACACGGATATGTAGATGACCGCCCTGAATATCTTGTAAAATCCTTGTAGCTCCTTGCTTTCTTCCATTGGATATGATTGCTATTTTAGAAAAATCGGATTGAATGAGTCGGCTGACAACACATCGCTATAGTTCACTTTCAATGAGATGGTGCGACCGCTGATTTGGTTCTCCGTCATTTCGATGGTTAATTGCTTGTCATTCGGGAATGTCATCTTCCGAATGACTATCACATTGCGGTAGCCATAGCGGAAACGCTTGGTCTGCTCCAACGTGAAGACTGGATGCAACTCTACCATCTGTGAGTTGGTTGCCTTGGCGGTCTTTTTATCCGTCAGCTTCAATCGTATTTGGTCTATATCAAATGGCACGTCTGTCTTGTTCTCCACCGAGAAGTCCAAGAAGAAATAGTCGCCCGACGAATAGATGTTGTTCAGTCGCATCACCATTTTATGGGCTTTGGTCTTCACATTGTTCACATGGGCTTCCGAACTCCAAATCTGACGAGCATATCGAGCCATATCCGTAGAGGACAATGTGACCGCAGGATTGTTATAGGCATTCTTTTCTATCTGTTGTATCTCCTTATCCGTCACTGCCTCTTGCAATCTTGTTGTATAGAGCAGCGCATACTGGGTACGGTAGCGTTCTGTCACAATGGTCACGATGGCAAGCACTTCACCATCTTCATGCAGTCCCTCCTTGGGCTTCAGTCGTACGGTATTGTTGATGGGTTGGTCTCCTGCTATCTTGTCAGTGGATATGTCCACAAAGCGGATGGGTTCGCTTGCCGTAATGACTGTTGTCACTTGCTCGTTCACGGTCAGCTGCTCCATCTCCTGGTAGGTGCAGGGATGATAGCTCTCCGCACTGGTCTGTTGTGCCATCATCGGAGTGGCACTTATTGCACACATCATCAGTGCGCCAATGGTCTTCTTGATATTCATATGGGTGTAATGTTTACTTTGTAGTGTTTAATGTTTACTTGCTCTTGGTGTCTTTGCTGTTTATCAAGTACACAAAGGTGCCATATTTCAGTTTCACCTTGTTCTTCTTGATAGCCTTGCCTATGGCATTACTTGTTTTCTGATAGGCATTCTGCATGGTCTGCATGCCCCATTGCGAAAAACTGCTGCCAGTATTGGTGGTATTCATATCCACATTCCCGGTCACGGCTCCGCTTGCCACATCCTTGGTGGTCTCTCGGAACTGGCTGCTTGGCACATACAAGCCTTCCAAGCCGTCTGTATCATAGAGTGACAGATTGATTTTCACTATCTCATCATCCACCAGCACACTTTTCACCGTGCCTTTCACTCGTTGTGAACTGAAACCGCTCATGGTGGCATACAGGTATGCGCCTTTCTTCACCACAATCTCACCGATTTCCACATCATCAAGCAATCGCAAACGCACACGACTTCCATCCACGGCTTTCACATTCTCGTCAATGATAGCCTTTATCAGTGTCGGCTCTTTCTCATTCACTGCCAAGGTATTGAAGGAATCCGATGATGTCTTCACCTTTTTCACCACTTCACTTGGCTTATCATTCTCGTCAGTTTCCTTTCGGGCATTTTCATTCACCTTGATTTTGCCCTCAATATTGATACCGCCCTTGGCTGTAGCTGTTGTTTCATCGGATGCTGTTGCTGAAGACGATGAGTTCTGTTGCGTGGCTTGCTGTCCCTTCAGCCTTGCTTCGGCAAGTGCCTTGTTCAGCTCTGCCAACGCCTCGTTCTCTCTTTGCCGCTCATGGGCTTCTTGCGCTTCTCTCGTCTTCTCCAGTTCAGCTTGCCTCTTGGCTTCGGCATCCAACTGTTGCAGTTCTGCATCCGAATACTTGCTTTGGTATTCTTCTTTTTCTTGCTCATTGTCTCGGTCTATATTCTCCACGGCACTATGGTCTTCTATCTTGCCGTAGGCGTTCAACATGTTCTCATACTTGCCTCCAATACCGTCACCGCCCTTGATATGAGCTTGTGGAAGGTTCGGATTCAGATATTCCGTGGTCTGCATATTGGCATCCTTCTTCTCCGCCACCTTGGTATCAAAGAGGTCGAAGATAAAGTAGGAGGCACCAAGCAGTGGAAGATAGACAATCGCAGGTAGCATGTACTTGGGTTGTCTGAAATTGATTCTTTCTGTCAGCTTCATCGTTATTTGTCTTTATGAGGATGGCGTGCATCCTCATTGGTCCTTACTATGTTCTTTGCATTCCCCATATTCTGATGGCGAGCCTTTATCAGCGAGTCCTGCCGTTCCGTGGCGGTGCATTGCTCTCCCTGATAGTGATAAGCTCTTGCCATGCGATAGATGTTGAAACTGAAACTCACACCTACAAAACCGAACACGATGACCAGGAACAGTGTCTTATGCAAGTCGGCAAACCTCTGTACCTTGGCTGCGGCCTTGTCGATTCTGCACATCCTGGCAAACTTTCTTCCAGCTCTCACGTCTCGCTCATAGCGTTCCTTGTATTTTGGGTCGTCCTTGTCGGGCATCTTCTCCCCAATGAGCATCTGCTTAAATCCTTTTGTGTTCATCGTTATTTCTTTTTTACCTTTTTACTTCTTTACCCTTTTACCTTCAATAGTTGCTTTTCGTCTTCTGGTCAATATCCTTGTTGAGCAAGGTTCGCCAGTTCACTATCAGCAATCCATGTGGGTTGTTGTCAGTCCTCGGAACTCGTTTTAGTTGTCCTGCCGTCACCAGTTCACGGGTCAGCACATTGGTTCTACGCTCGATGCGCTGTCTGCCGTAGTAGATGAACTCCATCTTCTCCTTGTTGAACTTGATACTGTCACAGAAGATGCTGAACACGGCACTTGTTCCCATGATGTTGGAGTAGAAACCCTTTTCTTTCAGCGTATTGTACTGCGCCAGTCCTGTCTCATCCACCAGATACATGGCTTTCTCCATCGTGTATTTGATGTACTTGTCATCTGGTGCCAATGTGAAGAAATAATGATGGAACATCTCGATATGGCTCTTTGCTTCCACATCCAATGTCTCATCCATCGTCGTACGCTGCACCAAAATTGGCACGTTGCCGTCCAACACATAGATTTTGTTCTGTGCATCCACCACCATATTCTTCGCCGTCCAGATGCTACTGATACTTATCAGCACGCACCCAACCAGAAACAGGCTACAGATGATAGTCACCAACTTCACCTTATTCTCTAAATTCTTGATTACCATTGCTATAACGTTTTTTACCTTTTTCACTCTTTTACTTTTTTACCTTTATCAGTGCATCACATGGGCAAGTGTTCCCTGTGCCGACATCTTGGCTTGCTGTGCCACACCCTCTCCGAAGTTTCTGGTAGAGAATGCGGTATCGCCCTCTGGTATCATCCATGCCGCAAGGTCCGGAACCAAGTTCAGACACTTCAACGCAACGATACTTGCTGCCATCAGATACCCTGCCGAGAAGAACGAGTTCTGCAAATATGCCGCCATCGTCTGCTCACTGGCGGTGATAGCCGTCAGGTTCTCCACCTGTATGCAGAGCACGATGTCGAAGAGCAATAGCACGTAGAAGCCCACGAAGTAGAGCATGGCTCCATAGAAATGCACGGTCAGATACCTTGTCAGCCACTTCGCCCAACTGCTTTCCCATTTCGGCAGTAGCGAGAACGCCCATTGTATCGGTCCAAATATCGTCAGCATTCCCAACAGTATCTGTTGACAATAGATGGTGCTCCACCAACCGATACGGAAGACGATCAATGCTATCAGCATTACTATCTTGTCGATGTTCACTACGGCTCCTGCAGTCAGTGAGGTAAACCACAGCTTGGCTGCGTCCTTTTCCATGTTGGTCACTTCATCCACACCTGTCTGCTCCATGGTCGATTCCACCAGATTCGGGTCTGTTGTTCCCTTATGGGCAATGTCTGCCTGGGCTTGTACGTTGGTGTACATCGTGTCTCTGGTGTAGATGAGCTGCTGAACTTCCGTAAACTTGTCCTCTATCTGTGTGGCTTCCGCCTCATATAGGTCATGGGTATAACTTCCAATGGAGTTTGGTATGTAACTCAGAAAGTCCAGTACGCACCAATTGCTGCCACTGTTCGTCATGCCTGTATCGGCAGGTGGGTACCACCAACAGAGGATGATGCTTATCACCAATGGCTTGAATAGTTTCATCACATCCAGTGGCTCATGCTTCACCATCATCTTGTAGGCCATGTTCGCTGCCACCACGATAGAGAAGAGGGCTGCGAGTGCCATACACATTTGAACGACCCACCAAAAAGGCCCATTCGAGCCTGTGAAAGTAGCGTCGCACAGAAACTCGTTGGTCTGGAAAATCACGTCATCAATCTCTTCTTCCAAGATGTTGATGCCGAAGTCGGATAATATGCTGCTGTTGTCTGCCATAACTCCTTATCTATTTATTTTCAAATCATTGTCATCCTCATTCGAGCCGTTATTACTGCCAGAAGATGTGTTGTTTCTCACTGCCATTCCTGCCTCTCGCCATTTGCTGGATGCACTGCTGATGATACTTCGTTTGTTGGCGGTCTGGTAGTTGCCGTTTGCTGTCAACAATTCCTTGGTCTTGCTGGCATTCGACATCTGCACCAGTTGCTTCACAAGTGTCTCGTTCTGTTTTGCCACATCTGCATAAATCTGTAGGTACATCTTCTTACGCTTGGCATTGGGCATATAGGCATCCTTGGTGGCTTTGATGGCTGTCTCATAGACATGATAGTATTCTGTCCAGCGTTGCTTGTCACCGATGGATCCGCCTACAGGCAGGATGCGGTCGATGTTGCTCTTGAAGGCATTCATCTTGCTGTTGATTTTGCTTCCTTCCACTTTCCATGCAAGGTCAATCTTACGGTCTGCCATATTCAACGCCTCAATCTCTGCTCTTTTGGTCAGGGCAGAGTCGATGGCTTCGGCATATTCCACTTGATTGTAAGCTCCGATTCCTGCCGTGGTACGATAACCGAGTTTGTTCTTACTCGCAGCCGATTTCTTGTAACTGCTGTGCAGTAACTGATAGTACAATTCTGGTGACAGACTACCACTACCGATTTCCATCACCGTTATCTGGTTCTTTTTCGAACTGTCATGATTGTATGTTACACCACTTTGGGCATTGCCGCTGATAGCGACTCCCAACATCAACATGATGGTTCCTATTCTTGTTTTCTTTCTATCCATGCCTATACATTATTATATATGGGATTATAAATTCTTCGTTCTCTCAATATCCGAGTTTACCTGCCACTCGCCACCGACCGAAGGCATCTTCCAGTATTTGCTGCTTGCTTTTGGTTCGGTAAACCTTTTCTTTCCAATAGCCGATGCGCACTTGGATATATCGCCACGACTCAAAGTAGCTTTTGTTCAGATGCTTCTCTATATTGTCAAGCGAGGTGTTGATGCTTTCCAACACTACAAGAAGGTCTGCCGTAGAACACGCTGCCGCTCCTGTGGCATACAGCACCAAGTCGCTCACGCTTTTGTAGAGGTATTCGCCTTCATTTGCGATATTCTCTATGGCTCGTCGGTTGATGCCTATCAGTATGGTATCGGCAAGCGAGATGCGCCTTCGTTTGATGACTTTTTTGTTGTAGTCATCCAACAGTTTCTTATAGTCCGATATTCTGTCACTCACACCCTCGTAGGTGGAGTACACGTTCAGACTGGTTCTAAGACTCTGATATAGCACATCTATCACATCAAATGCCCTGGTGTACTTGTCAAGGTCAACGTTCAGTTCCTTGTATGCCTTGGTCTCGTCCTTACTGTAACTGTGCAATAGCTTATTGCTGTATTCCAACGTGCTTCGTGCAAGCAACAGACTCCGCTGTTTCTTGTGGTCATTGATGTAGGCTTCTACGCTGGCAACATCAAATCCCCATTGGGCGAATGTTTTAGAGGGGAGGGCGAGGAGCAAGATTGCTACCAGCAATGTTCTCACAATATCCATTCGTCGCTTCTTGCTCACTGACCCTGCAACCCTCTCCGCTGCATCAGCCTTGTATTCTCTTCTATTTCTCATTTTCATTGTCTTCATCATTAAACTCGCCGTGATAATCATCTGAATGTTTGGTGTCGGCAGCTTTCCTTAACCAACGTTTCTTGCATTTCTCCACCAGTGTCAACCGTCGTCCTTCGTCAGCATTGATATGTGGAGCGATGTCCATCAGCACGTCGATGATGTTGCGCTTGTGGTGCATCATCTTCTCCAACGATACCAAGTCTGCGTATATCTTGGTGATTCTGCTGTCCACCTCTCTGGCTATCTCTAACCTATCGCTCGACCATAGCAGATGAAAGGTATCATCGGTGTTATTGTCATCGGCAGGTGCGCTCTTAGCATATTCGGTGGTTATCTTGCACGATGGATATTCCTGTGCGATTTCCGAGATGCGCTTGTTCACTTCATCCGCCTTTTCCTGCTCGGTCTTGCTTGGGTCAAGCGTCATCACATCCACTACCGAGGTGTTGGTGTATTCCGATGTCAGCTCCCAACTGATCTGCAGGATGGCTCTGTGTATCTTGATGCCCAAGAAATATTTCGGCTTTCGGGCAATCTTCAATGTTGCCTTGAAGGTGATGATGCCGTTGATGTTGGGCATGGTGGCTTTTCGAATGTAAGTATAGCCGCTCCATGTTCCTTCCCCTTGCCAAGTCAGGTTGTAGGCACTCTTGCAGTCGTTCATAATGGCTGGTATGCGATAGTAGTCATCCGTCGCCACGTCATTGTCCTTTCCTGCCTCTGCCTTGGCTTCCTCTATTTCCCTTTGTTTCTGTTGCCATGTGGCAAGTTCTTTGTTCAGTTGTTCGATGGAAGCCTTGTTCTTGTTGTATTGGTCCCGATACTTGGCTGCATCTTCCACACTTGCATTGGCGATTTGCTTGACAAGTGACTTGTTCTCGGCTTCCAACTGACTGATTTGAGATTGCAGAGAGGCTATCTTGGCATTGGCTTCCTGCTCTTGTTTATACAAGTCCGAGAGGTCGAGGTTGTTCTCTGTCACAGATGTTGTCATGGCGCATTTCTTGCTGTGGTCATTCAGCGAACCGCCACAACTCTTGCATTTGTATTGTGTGGTGCCTTGCCCCAACTGCACACCGTCGCTGCATGTCACACTAATGGTCACGCTCTCGCATCCCTTCAGTTTGGCGGCATCGGTTGCCTGATAGTAGTTGCGTGCATCACTGCCTATATAATAGGTATAGCCTTCCTCGTTGTCATTCCATTCGCTCAACCGGGCTTGCAGTTGTGCCTTGAAGGAGTTCAAGTCCATCGAGTAGGAGTCGAAGACTGCCTCATACACTTCTTCTGTTCTGTTCCAACTCTTGTACACCTGTATCTCGTAGGCGTATGCCTTCTGTTTCTGTCCTTTCTTTTTGCTGCTGATGATGTAGCTGTTCAACCAATAGCTGATGCTATAAGTAAAGCCGTCATTCTGGTTGTTGAGCTGTTGTACCCTTGTCCTAGACCAACCTGCATGATTCTCCGAGTTTTGCAGGATAGCTTCCTTTTGGCTATTGTTGGGATAGAAGTTGGCATCCTTGGTGTTGATTCTGTACCAGTGGTCGCCTTTCAAGATGCTGTTGTCATCGGTGGGCGGTACATAGTCGCACAGTTTTTCTCGTCCTTGGTCTCGTCGGGCGATATACCATCTTTGCGTGTAGTAGTTTCCTGCCGTCTCATCCAGATAGTCCGTCATCCATGAGGTGAGGTTATAGTTGGCAAGAGAGAAAAGTCCTGCCACGTTGTCCTTGCCTCCAATCATGCCCAAGAGGGTGTTGCCTACGCTCTTGTCGAGACTTTTGAACAGCGAGGAATAGCTATCCACAATGTCGATGGCTGCACTGAGCTTGCCTTGGAAGAGGTCGTTGAACTGGCTGCTCTGCAACAGGGCATTGCCGATATTGTTCATTCCTGCTCCTGCAAGGTTGGCTCCTGCCTTATACAGATTGTCGATGTCGGCTTTCAGATTGTCCACTGTAAAATTGCCTGGCACCTTCGACAAATCGTCCAACATCTTCTTCCAATCCACGTTGCCAATCTCTGAAAGTTTCAAGATGGCTGCTATCTCCTGGTTGATTTGCAGAAAGGCAATGTCCGAGAATGTGAGGGTGCTGTTTGTTGCCACACTCTCAAACTGCATACACAGGTTCTTGGTGTCATCACATATCTTCACAAGATAACTTCCCCAATAGAGGGCTGTCTGCGGACTTTTCAGCATCATTCCTGCCACCGTCCATATCTTCGGCATGATTTTGCCCGACACCATGTTGTAGATACGGCGGTAATAGTAGTTCTCTGTGCTACTGTTCCAGATGCCCAACTCCGTCATTGCCTTGCGTTCCAAGAATTTTGAGGCGAAGATGCCGGCACTTGCCACTTCTGCTGCATTATAGTGCTTCAATATGTTCTGTACCTGCTCGTTATAGTACGCCTCTGCCACGGCTTCCGTTCCGTAGGCAGCAGCCATAGCAGCCACAGTCTGCCTGTCATAGTTCACGCTGTAGTACTGTGCGTCAGCCTTTGCCAACACACAGACTATCAGCATTATGATGGATAGAAGTCGTTTCATCTTTGATTACTTTTTATTTTTGTTCCCTAAATTCAGTACTTTTCCTGCCTGATTTACCTTTTGAGCAAAGGCGAGGCTCTTGCTGATACCACTTGCATCCCAATCCCTGCAATAGGCTTCGATGGCTTGCTGATGATTGCATTTCAACTCTCGCTTGTATAGCTTCAACGCTTCCTTTTCCGCTCGCTCCGTGGTGTAGGTCATATAGCACTCATGCGGTTCCTCCACACCATACACATTGCTGGTCTGTCCTCGTCTGATGAACACTTCACGGAAGAAACTGCGCCCTTCCTTATTCTCCAAACGGTTAATAGTGAAGATTTTCTTGCAGTCCACATCGGTCAAACCGAGTATTGCCTTGATAGTATCGAAGCGTTCCTTAAACTTACTCTGGTCGAGCAGCATCACCACATCAGAGTTGTTGATGATGGCTTCCTTAACTATCTCACTTCCGATGATGTCCTGTATCTCCTGCGTCACCACACCCACGCTTGCCCAGAACTTTCTGGCGGTCTTATACAGATATTTTATGTATTCCGCCATCAGAGGCGAGGCGATGGCTTTCCATGCCTCCTCAATGATGAGCATCTTTCTGTTCTTCTTGATGCGCATCTTCTGCAGGAACACGTCCATGATGATGAGTGTCACCAATGGAAAGAGCAGTGGATCATCCTTGATACTGTCGATTTCGAAGACGATGAAGGTCTCATCAAACAGACTGCTGTCCATATTCTCATTCAGCGTCACATCGTGGCTGCCTCCTTTATAGAAATCCTTCAACAGATAGTTGTAGGATGACAGGTCTATGCCATGCAGACCGTTCTCCTCGCATATTTTCGGCAGTCGCTCCGTACTGAATTCATAGAAGCTGTTGAAACAGAGGTTGCTCACTCTCTTAGTGGTGAAGTAGGCGTCGTAATACTCATTGATGACTTGCTCAATCAGCCTGTCTTCGGTCTTGCTCACCGTGCCTTGACTTCCTTTCCATATCAGCATCACCAGGTTCTTCAGGAATCCCAACTTCTCGATGTTCCATTCCTCTCGCTTGATTTTGAAAGGGTTCATCGTGATAGGGTGTTCTTCGGTATAGGAAATGTATTTGCCCCCAAAGTATTCACACAGTCCCTCATACGAGTTACCAGTATCTACCAACACGATGTCGGTGTCCTGCTCATGGGCTTGGCGCAGCATCGAGTTGACATAAAAGCTCTTGCCGCTTCCCGAAGGACCAAGGACAAAGAAGTTGCTGTTGTCGGTCAGCTTGTTTCGTCCCTCTTTTCCTGATATGTCGATGGCCACAGGCACTCCTTGACGGTCGGTATAATAGACCTTGAATGGCGTGTCCTCGCTATGCACAATCTTTTCCTTGTACATCAGGCAGGTGGCGGCATCGCCCAAGGTCAAGAATCGGTCGTAGTCGGCATTCATCCCATAGCAGTTGCCGGGGAAAGAGTTGACAAACAGTTCCAACTGGTTGTAGGCTCGCTTCGAAATATGGATGCCCATCCTGCCAAAGGCATTCTCCAGATGGTTGGTACACTTTTGTATATCCGTGTCTGGCTTCACCGTCACTATCAGATTATAGTGGGTATATACTAACTGCTTGTTTTCTCTCGCTATCACCTCTTGCACTCTCTTGATGTCCTCCACGGCAATCAGATTGCTTGGATTTGGCATACTGCCATGACGGTTCTTCTTTTTGTCTAGCAGAGCAAGTTCACGCTTCTGGTTCGGCACGAAGATGATTTGGTTATACACCACACTCTCCACACCTGGTATGCTGTCCACCAATGCTACCTGATCCACAGGCATGCTGGTGTTGTTCACCTCGATATTGGTGAATGGACGTATTTGCGTCGGCAGATTGGCACTATCGACATCCACCAGACTATACACCTTGCAGCGTCTGTCACCCATACCTATCGTCTCGTCATCCACCTTGAATCCTGTCATGCTCACCGTCTTGTCACGGAAGTTCATGGCAAAGAAGCGGTCAACATACACACTTGCTTCTTGCTTGTTCAAGAACTCCGACTTGATACCGGCATCCTTCAGTTGGTCTTGCACCTTTCTGATTTTCACCAGAAAATCTCGCCATTTCTTGTTGTCGAAGGACATCAGACGGCTCTTCTTGTTCTCCTGCGTAATGGTCAGATAGGTCATACTGTCCGTATATTCTCTTCCGTTGAAATAGCGGAAGTAGGATTCGGAAAGGAACTCATGTCCCTTGCCACTCTCATCCTTGAAGTGTTTTCTGGTAAAGATGTCCTGCTTGTGCAGGGCATAGCCTTCACCCAGAGTCTGTGCGATGGCAGCAAACAGATTGGTGAACTCATAATAGCTGTCTATATTGGCAGAATACTTCTGCACAGGATTCTCCATTTTCAGAATGGCAGAATATTCTCCAGTCTTGGTATAGAGCACACCGATACCGTCCGTGTCTTCCACGGAGAAGTAGATGTCCTGAAAGATTTTCTTTCGCTTGCCACCAGTACCAAAGGCATAGACCGATATGGCCATGCCAATGCAGGTTGCCACGAAAAATAAGATTACATATAGTACCATACTCGTTTATTCTTCTGTTTCTTCGGATGATTGATGATTTTCCCTCATACTGGATGATTTGTTGTCATTCTCTTGATAAGAGGTATTGTAGCTTTCTTCGCTATAAAGGGTTGATACACTATCCTTTGCAGTGGAATCCATCCTGCTTGTTTGTGTTTCCACAGTTGCAGGATGTTCTTCTGTCTCTCTCGCCCAAGCTGCTCTTGCTTTATCTGCACTCCTCATGGCATCCAATGTGGGTGTCTTGTAGGTCTTGTCCTTGCATGCGGTCAGCAATATGCCAGCCAATGCCATAATGATAATGTTCTTTGCTTTCATGCTCATCACCATTCTTTCATGTCAAAGATGCAATGTTTTCTGCAGAAACAAATAATGGTAGACCCACACCCTTGGGGAGAATGAGCCTACCAGTCGTTCACTTTCTACTTGTCATCCACATCTTGGTCATGTCGATACTTTTTTTTTCACATTTTTATATGCGCTTGCTGTAGGCATAAATAAACACTCCTTGGTCGTTCTTCTTGGTATGCAGTCCTTTCCGTTGTTTGAACATGATGAGACCTGCACCCGTAGTGATTGCCACAACCAACACTATCAGTCCTGCAATGATACCTATCAGACAGTAGGCGGCAATGAAGCCGATGATGGCTCCTCCTGCCGTTGCTGCTGCCCAATAGATGTACCGCCCCTGTATTCCCATGAATTCAAGGGGCTTCTGGAGTCCCTTGAACAGTGGGTAGTCGGGGTAGCGGATTTCCTGCTCTTCTCTTGCCATTCTTCACGTCGTTTCTCAATTACTGAATATGCACGGAATAACTCTCACTCGTTAGTTGGTCACACCGAAGAACAATGGCAATGCCTGTGCTGCTGCCACGAGGAAGATACATGCTCCTACAATCATCATGATCTTCTTCTTGACATCCTGCTCCTCATTGTTCATGGCGATGTAAACGCTTATCGCACCCACTACGGCTACAACACCTGCAATGGCATAGCAGAGTTTGACCACGATAGGTACGTACTTGGCAATTTCCTCCGTCACTGTTGTAAGCGCGGTGGTACCTGCCGTGTAGTCACCTGCCGAGTTCTGCGCCATGGCAATGCCACCGCCCACAAGGAGCATCAATGCCAATGTCTTCAAGCGTCCTGAAGAGAGAACGCTCTTGGCGGTCTTCTTCAAATAGTTGGTCGTTTTCTTAAACATTCTTTCTTGTTTTACTTGTTAATGATTCGTTTGGCAACACCTTATTACAATTATATAGAAAGGTGTTGTCGCTTTCATATGATATACTCTTCTGCAGTTGAGTCTTAAATCTGGTAGCCAAAGAATGCCGGGAACAGGATGGATGCACCTATCATAAACAGACAGGCTCCTATCAGCGTCAGTATGGACTTGGTAACTCCATCTTCCCCTGTGTTCATCTTGATATATATCTGCAAAGCGGATATAATCACCATCACAGCAGCGACAGCGTATGTAAGATACAGCACATACAGCATCATCGTCACCACATAGTCGTGCATCCCTGCCAGTGCGTCTGCTCCCCAGCTATAGTCCACATTACCGCATTTGGCTGATGCTGACAGGGGGAGCAGCGCAAAGACAAAGGAACTTACTACATTCTTTATGATATGGCTAAATTTCATCCTTGACTGGTATTGTTTTGATGTTTGGTTGTCCTGGCTTTGTCTCGCCTTGTTTCAATAGGCTCTCCGTGAAGTCGTCCTGCCATAGTCCGTCTATCCATATGGGAGAAGTGGACTCCATTTGCCCATCCATCTTTTCCTGCAACGACTCGGCTGCGTTCTTCGGCTTCTGTTGGTTGACATCATTTCCTTCGTCTTCATCAACATCATCTTCTCTGCCGGAAGAATCCGTTTCTGGAGAATAACCACTCATTCCGTTGTTCTCTGTTCCCATGCCATAGCCCTCATCGTATGATGTGCCGTCTTGGAAACTTATGTCGTATTGCTTGTCGGCAACGCTAAAGCCACCATCGCTTTCATTGACGGCTACTGCGGCTTCCTCTTCCGTTATGTTGCTGATGTCAAACACTTCCTCGTTGCTCTTGGCTTCTTCCTTCTTACCATACAGGTCTCTGGTTATCATCACCGCATAGTAGATAGCGTATGCAATGGTAAGGCTGATGGCGAATATCAAAAATGGACTCATATAATACTTTGTTTTATTGATGATTTATACTCTATGCAGTGGCAAAAGTGCCAGTTGCGAGTGCAAAGTAAAGAGTAAAATCCGACATAAAAGAATTTTGTAAAGTATGGCCATCAAAGTTTAAGATATATTCAAATTATAATTATATATCATACTCTCAATCATACTTTAAACTCCAGATTCCCTCAGCTTTCACATTTTTGGGCAATGGTGTATTGTTCCACACTGGTTTCTGGTCCAAACGTATAATTTCGTTCTTTCATTTTTCATCGAATAGACTGATTTCACTATAAAAATATCCATTATTCGTTAAAAATATCTATAAATATGATAATTTTCAGTTATCAATATTGATAATCGAAATAAAAGTATTACCTTTGCACCATCAAAATATGGCTGAAATTATATGAATATAACATCCGAAGACGAAGCTCTACTCGAATTATATGAAAATGGCAAGACATCAGACAAGAGATATAGAAGATTACCGATTCAAGTGATAAAGGGGTACAAGAAAGCTGTTGATTACATGCGGGCTGCTCAACGAATCGAAGACCTCTTCCGTTTAAAAGGATTGAATTATGAAGCGTTGCATGGTGACAGGAAAGGACAAGAGTCTGTACGTTGCAATGATACATGGCGATTGATCTTCAAAAGTTCTCCTCTCGATGGAAGCATTGTCATTACAGAAATAGAATTATTAGAAATATCACATCATTATGACTAAGTTTAGTTTCAATCAGGCAGTACCATTTGAGGCAACTCATGTGGGAGAGGTGATTAAGGACGAACTCGCTGCTCGTAATATGAAGCAGAGTGAATTGGCCGAACTCACTGGTATACAGAAATCTATTCTGAATGATGTCATAAAAGGTAAACGTTCTCTAACACCCGAAATGGCATTATTGTTGGAAAATGCCCTCGGCATTTCTGCAACATTTCTCATGAACATTCAGACACAGTACGAACTTGACTGTGCAAAACAGAGTGAAAGAGTTGTATTGCAGACTAAGATGCTGGAGATTTGGAATGTACTCAAAGAACATGTGAGTACTCAGTTCTTTAGAAAAGTAAATATTATCAAAGGCAATATCATCGAGGATGTCAAACGCATCTTTGATGTGTTTGCCGTAGATAATTTGGATGATTTCTTTGGTCTGAAAGCCAAGGAAATGGAATTGGCATATTATCGTAAGTCTGAAAAGGTAACAACTAATCCAGTTGATATTTTATCTTGGAAATACTATTGTTATTACTGTTCCAAAAATGACGAACAATCATTGGGAAACTTTGATAAAAATAGTGGTGACTTACTGACAAAAGAACTCAATAATGTTTTCAAGGAAAATTCTGAAACAGTTAAAAAGACTGGCGAAGTATTGAATAAATATGGCATACGTTTTATGGTTGTCAAAAAGGTGGGACAGGTTCCTGTAGATGGCATGTCTTTCTGGATTGGCGACAATCCAACTATCGTAGTCACAGAACGTATCTCATCTATTGATAATTTTGCCTTTACTACTTTACACGAAGTTGGACACGTTTTCAATCATCTGACGAAAGATGGAAAGGCAATGATTAATCTGTCTGACGAAAAGAAAGATTCCGAAGAGTCAGAAGCAGACGACTTTGCATTGAATGCTGTTGTTCCAAATGCAGATTGGAAGAAGTTCCTTGCAAGAACTCGTGACATTGTTCCTTACAAAATTGCTCCTTATATCAAGGAAGAGGCTGACAAATACGAAGTCAATCCTCAAATTCTTTTTGGAAGATACAAGCACGATATTGGAATATATAAAATAAAGAATTACTTTGAAACAAAGGTTTTGTAGTTCCTCTTAATAATAAAAGCCGCCATTTGCACCCTATAAGGAATGCCTATGGCGGTTTTTCTGTGTATGTATGAAACTACTACATATTTCCAAAAGTGTAGTAAGTTTATACGGAAATCTGCTTTTCCCTTTATTTATCCCAATATTTTTCAGCCATAGGCTTTAGTCTGTCAGTGATAGCTTGCATTACCACATTAAAGCTGAGTTCTTCTTTCCATTGAATCTTCCGAAGAAACAGTTTCCATTGCATCTGCCGATTGGCGTCATTGACAAACTCGGCTGTGAAAAGTTTCAGCTTAGGGTTATATTCAAGTTCACGATTATCAAATGTCGCCTTGATTGCGTCATATAGTGTTTCATCGTCCAACTGTCTTTTCGTCAATAGTTGGTAGCAATCGAAGAAATCTTTCATTCGACTGTTGTACTCGTCACGGTCCAACATAGTGTGGAACTTCTCGGCAATAACAGTCTCCAACGAATAGGCTTGGAGATTGACAGACGGAATGTTCGGCAACAACAAAGGAAAATCAATGGATGCAGGGTAAGGTGTCACGACATCTCCAAAGCCTATGTCCACGGACATTTTATGGATAATGCTGTCCATGTGTGCCGTGAAGAAGAACCTTGTACCGGGATATTTCTTTTCCACAGTGATAGGCTCCATCGTTATGTTTTCCGTATCAAACGTAACGCCATCCTCATCACAGACTATGCCCAATATTTCCTGGAACACCTTTGTCAAGAACTCTCTGTCACGGCTTATTCTTTCTGCCATGAAGTCCACATCTATGGTTGGACGAGCGTTAAGGCCATCCATCGCATAGAGCAAAGAACCGCCTTTAAGCAGAAAGTTGTCCTTGTACTGACTTACTGACACCCTGTACAGCAGTCTCTCGTTGAAGTATCTTGCAAGAAGATACATATATTTATAGCCTGTCTCGTTCATCAGATTGAGCAGACGAGTCTTGACAGACTTGCCATAGTTTTTCTTTCCCATTTTATTCTATTGCTATTTCAAGATAATTTTTCAAAATATTGGCAACCCTAAGCCGTTTTGCGTATTCTGCCAATTGGCTTAGGTTGCGGTTCTGTTTCTTCAGATAATTTCGTATCACCTCGGAGCATACTTCCAATCCGATTTTGTTACGATACTTGACGGCATCACATACGCTACGTTCCATATCGGTCATACGAATGTTGTAACCAGACATTTCCACATCCATAACACCAAACTCCAAGTTCTCCTTTTTCCAATAATAAAGTTCTATCGGTAGGGTTGGCGGCATTGCCACCTTTCGCTTGGCTTCTATAGCAACACAAAAGGAAGGTGGAACAACAGTGGAGAGCTGATGATATGCCCAAGCGTTGTACAGGCATACAATTCCTTTGGGAACGATTCGCTCAATATCTATCATCGTATTGAAAAGAGCGTCAGGAACAGCATAGACCCCATGGCGAACCCGAATAAGTTCTCCACGTTCCTTAGCCCTCACAATTTTCTGATAATCTGATTGGTTTGGGAACTCTGCGGTGGTTATAATTCCACCTTGCGAGGTTGCCTTATACATAATCTCATTCATACCTTTACCTTATTATGGTTATTTATCGGTGCAAAGATACAACTTTATCTTCAAAAAACAATAGTTTTCTACGGAGAATATTTGTTTTGTCCGTTCAAAATTATCATATTTTACTATTCTACAGCTATATTTATGGATTTCCTGCCTATCAGATAATCATTGACATCCTTGTATTCTGCATATCTTATGGATTCGTTGATTGCCCTGTTTTGATAACAGTCCATGATTGTATGGGCAGCCACCGTTCCTGCTTGGTCATTATCAAGATAACAATGGATAGCAGTGTAACACGCCAATCGTTCCATGCATTTCCCAAGGCTACTGATGGAGTTCAGTACAATATAATCACATGGCTCTTGTATGCAAATCACATTGTCTCCTCGCTTCTCCAAAGTCTTGTACGACAGAAAGTCCATAAACCCCTCGAAGATGCAGCATCTGTCCTGCACTCCAACTTGCTGTGAATGTATCAAGGATATGTCTTTCTCACCCAAACAACCTTTATAATATGGGTTACGCAGTTCATAACCATCCCTGATATTCGGAAAGGCTATGCCGAAATACCGCTTGCCCTTGAACGTGTACCAAATCTCCTTGCAATAGTATTTTCCTATGTCCGCATCCACATGGCGTGAACGCAGATACGACATAAGCACAGGGTAGGACAAGTCTTGGATATGTACCTTGTCCATCTTGCCTGTCTCTACTTGTGTCTGTATGGAAGGTTTTGCCATTGTGGGCTTTGGATTGTTCATGTCCGCTGCTATATGCTGCAATGCTGTACCCACATCATCCGTATTGTAGAGAAGTTGAGCAAGAGCAATGATATTACCACCTTTACCAAGAGCAAAGTCATACCATTGGTTTCGGCTGAAGTTCACCTTGAACGATGGCTTTGTCTCCGCATGCAATGGCGACAGATAATAAGAGGTGGACTTGCTGCATCGTTTGGGCTGATGTCCCAATGCGCTCAGATAGTCCGTGAGTTTGATTTCCTTTGCTTGTTGTATGTTCATCTTTCATTCATTTTTTGTTCATTCGTGCGCTTATTATATATACACCAGAGTGAATGAACGGTTTTGTGAAGTCATTTTGTCGTATGGCTATGTTGTTATATATGATGCCACTTCACAAAATCCGTCCGTTCTACTATTATATATACACCGAGGTGAATGAAGTGGTTTTTGAAGTGATTTTCGCTTCATCCTCACTTCTTCACCTCCTGCTCTTCAAGCAGCGGAAGCGAAGGATAATCCTTCACCCTGCAATACTCGTTGTTGCCACACTTCACCACCAGTTTGCTCTTCAACAGAAAGGTCAGCAACTTTGACATCACTGTTCTTCCTCTGGCAAAACCAATAGTTGTATAACCTTTCGTCAATGCGTTTATCACATTCTCATAGCCTGACACCACTTTCTTGCCGAAAGCCATTTCAAGTGCTTTGTCATGCTGCTCATCGGTAATGTCGGCTATTGTCATCTTCGGTTGCTTGGCAGTGGTGGAGTCAACCACATAGTCCTTGGCAATCTCTGGCAACCCCTCCTTGTTGATTTGGAACGCAAAGGGCGCAAAGTCCTTGTCTCGGATGTTGAGCGGTTTTACCTCACTCACATTCGCCATCGAGTTGCTCTTGCTAATCACCAGTACCGTCTCTGCCTTGTTGCTGAGTTCCGTGCCAATGTGACCTCTTACATTGTCATCACCCTTGTTCAAGTGCAGGACGCAATGGATGTGCAGGTCATAACGGCTTGACCACTGCATCAGTTTGTTGATGATATGGACGGACTCGCTCGGATTGTTGATGTCGAGCATCAAGTCCCTTATGCCGTCAATGATGACCAAGCCAAAGCCCTTTTGCGTCTGCAAGGCATATTCTATCAGTCGCAGTCTGAGGTTGGGACTGTATTCTCGCAGTCCGAAGAACACAAGGTTCTCACTGTTCATGTTGTCGGGCAATCCTGCAAGCCGGAGGATGCGCTGCATCACGCTGTGGCAGTGAAAACGGCTCTGCTCCGTATCAACGTAGAGTATTTTACGCTTGTCATCGGGTAGTTTTGCCGTATATTGCAGCACCTTTCCGTTAGCAAGCGAGGCTGCCACCAAAGCGGACACGTTGAACGTCTTTCGGCTCTTCGCCTTGCCTGTGGAGGCACTGAAGTTGCCAAGCGTGGCTATGGTCGAGTTGTCCACCCATATTATCTGTGGCGGTGTCTGGTAGGTCTCGTCCGCATGGATAAGCGATGCCTTCAGCAACTTTTCCAACAAATCTGCATTGTCCGCTGCGCCTTCAAAGAGGCTCATGTCGTTCATTTCTTCCATCGTTATCTGCTCTTCAAGGGTTTGTTCATCACATAGCGTATGGCATCCTGCTCATACACCTCTTTTGTTTTCACAGGGTGCTTCTTGATCCATTCCACCAGTTCTTCCTTGCTGAAATAGATGGTCTTGCCGTTTGGCTTGTAATGGGGAATGGCAAAGGTACGTGTCAGTTTGTAAAGCTGACTCTTTGAAGCGTCAAGGAATACGCTTGCCTCGTCAAGGGTGAGCACGTCTTTTCCTGCAAAGAGCCATTTCTCCAAGCACTTGATGCGGTTCAGCACATCCTCCACTGGTCCAAGCAGCTTGAATGCTTCTTCCATTTGTTGAATGCGCTCGGCAAGTCTCATTGGTGTCATATCTGCCAGTTCTTGTTCTGTCAACTCGTGTTTATCCACGTCTATCGTTGGCGGTAGGATAGTGCCATCCTTTGGTGGATTGTTTGCCTGATTTGTTGTCTGTCCAATCATTGTCGCTATTTTATTTATCGTTACACATAACGAGGTCGCCCTCCATAACCAGGTTTCTGATTACGGAGGGCAAAGGTAAGGGCATTTCTGCCCAATCGGATGAAAGTGCGCTTGACTGTCAACCGACTATCAAGCCAACTGTCAAGGTTTTCATCTGTCAGATGGTGTCCTTGCTGTCATTTTTACCGCAATCTGCTATTTCTTGCACTTTCTTGCGGATAGCCTCATAGATACTGGCGTTGGTACTTTTGGCATCACTGGTTGCTGAGGACAGCTTGGTTGCTGTAAGTGGCTTGTCTGTTGATGAAGACAGGATGAGTTTATGCTTGGCAATGACCGATTGCCATTGCTTGCAAATCAAGTTCTTGCTGCAGAGCATGTCAAAGAAGAATGCCACACGTCTGTTACTTCTCGCCTTTAGCTGCTTGCAGACTTGGCACGAGAAGAGTTTTCGCATATCCTCTTCCGACACATCGGCTGAGAACAAATGAACCTCATTGGCATGGCGCGCAATGAGGTTCAACTGAGTAGAATCAAAGTAACATTGAAAGTCCTGTTTCGGTTTGGTTTCTTGTGCTGTTTGTAATATTGACGGTGGTTTACCATGGAGATACTGACCGTTTGGAGGCGGCTCCGTGGTGTTGAACTTGTGATGAAGAGCCTTGTAGTCATGATACTCGAAATCCACTTTGGTAAAGAACATGACTACTAAGTCCTCACGTTCTTCAAGAAACTCCTCCATGATGTAGAAGTTCTTCTTGTGCTCGTTCTTGCCTGCCGCATACTGGCAGTCCGTATAGGAATGGCTGTTGAGAAAGTCCTTTTTATAGCGGTGATACAGTTTACCGCATCCTATTACTTCCGTCTGATAGCGCTCATGGGCTTCCTTGAAGAACAGCCATAGTTTGTTGGTACCGCAAACGCCACCTACACCGTTAGCGAAGGTGCATTCATTGCATTGGGGTAAAAAGAGAGAACGAGGAGTCGTCTCGTCCTTGGTTGTTTGATGTATTGTTATGTTCCATTTTTATTCTTCGAACGCACTGTCCAATAGGGAAACAGCCTCGTCCTTTTTCTTGTTGATGATTTTTGCGTAAATTTGTGTCGTACGCACCTCCGTATGACCGAGAAGTTTGCTTGTTGTGTATAGATCTGCGCCCATGGTCAGCTCCATCGTGGCGAACGTGTGTCTTGAGACATGGTAGGTCACATGTTTGCTGATACCTGCCGCACGGCTCCATTCCGGGATGCAGTCGTAGTTCTTGCTTGGCAGTGTTGGAAACACCTTGTCCTCGTCACTCGCAGATCCACGCTCAGGCATCCAACGAAGGGCTTGCTTGTTGAGAGGAAGATAGAGAGGCTGCTTGGTCTTGTACTGCAATATCTCAACTCGTGTCTTGTCACCCTCGGTGATGATGTTCTTCCACTTCAAACTCTTCACGTCACTGATACGGAGTCCGCAGAAGCATGAAAACAGGAACGCCGCCTTGATATCCTCACGCTTGCAAGGGGTGTCAATCAGTCTCTTCACCTCGTCAACGGTCAGATACTCTCGCTTGGTACCGCCACCTTTCAGAACATCCATGCGAAGACGCAATACGGGATTGTCGTCCATTATATCTTCTTCAATAGCCATGTTGAAGGCTGCTTTGAGGCATTTGAGATAGTTCATCACCGTGGACTTGGACGGATGGGTGTGCTTGTAGGTGATATAGTCGTTCAACAAGAACACCATGAAACCGTTGCAGTATTCCTTGGTCATCTCTGCGAGTGTCACGTTTGGCGAATGTTCTCTCACTGCATTCAGCACGCTGTTCACCCAGTTTCGGGCAGATTGTCTTCCTCGCTCCACTTGTGCGTCACGGAATATCTCCAACCAATCCACAAGTCGCATTTTGATTCTTGACTTGTCTTTGAGCCCTGCGATACCGTTGGTGATGCTCATGATGCGTTGTGCCTTGATGGCATACACCGCTTGCATCGTCTGCTTGTTCTGCTCCTTGGCAGCTGCATCAACCTCTGGAATGAGATAGAGACGCAGGTAGTCATAGGTTCGGCGACCGTTGACATTGATGGATAGATAGACCGACTTGTTGCCGTTGGCAAGTTCCTTGAAGCGGATTCTCACAGGCTCCTTGGTCTTGGAATTTCTCTTGCGCTCAGTCTCTGCAACGGCAATCTCTGTCTTCACCTTCTTAGTGGCAAGATACTCCTTGTATTTGTCCACGTTGGCATCTGGATCTTCTCCATGCGGCTTGTAGCCTCTTCTGCCGACACGCTTCTCAAAGGTTCCGTCCTTCAATGCCTTCATGCGTTCCTTGGCCTTTTTCTCAGCTTCTTTCCAGATTTCCTTGTGTTTCTCCTCGCTATCATCCTTACGAAGGTAAAGACCAACTGACTCATAGGCACGTTGTCCCTTACCATAATATATATCAAGGAAGAGGGAACGGTCTCCATTGCGCATCTTGCGACTACGGACTATCACAGAACTGGTGTATTCCTCAACTTTCTCCACTTGGTTCAGCTCGTCAGAAGGATCCGTGAAAGTTTCTCCATTGACAACCTCTCGCATCTTGCGTTCTTTCAGACGCTCTGCCGTCTCCATAACCAAGGCATTATTCTGCTTGTCAGCTTCGGTAATCTCTGGATTGATATAGAGCTTCAGAAACTCGTACTTGCGCTCACCATTATAATATATGTCGAAGTAGAGCGACTTGCTGCCGTTGGCAAGGTTCTTGAAACGAAGAGTGACAGCTTCACGCTTGTTGGGTCTGCCTCTATGTTTTTTGATTGTTCCATCTATGGCTCTGTCCTCACCGTCATCGTCAATAAACTTCCATTGGTGTCCTTCTCTGCCAGAAACAGCTCCGACAACTTCGTTTGTCTCACTTTCCTTCCCCTTGGCACTTTTGCCAGTTTTAGCAGTATTGCCATTCTCCTTCTTACTTGCTCGTGCGGTCTTCTTGCTAGAAGTTGTTGTAGAAGCAGGATGCTCCAAGGAAGCCTTCACTGTTTCCAACTTTCCCGACAGGATTTCTTGCACTCGTTGGTCCTTGATAGCTTCAGCCTTCTGCAAGGTCTCGGCATTGACTGCCTTAGCCTTGTCATCGTCCTCAGGAAGCAGATAAAGCTTTAAGAACTCATACGACCTCTTTCCACTTTTGTAAGTGTCGAGATAAATCGACTTTGTGCCATTCGCCAAATCCTTGTAGCGTATGCGCACAGGTTCATTGTTACTTCTCATGTTACTTTGTTATTTATTCTACTTATTGTCATTTTGCGAGATTTGTTACTCACGGTGCAAAGATACGAAAAATAATTGGATTTGTTACCTAAAACGAGAACCAATTACGAACCATTAACTATGATAAATTATAAAATTAAAAAGTAAAGTAACAAACAAATAACAAAATATACACTTTGTTAAATACCTGCTATATGCTGTATATATTAGCATTTACGCACGTTTTATTATCATTTTGAATGTTGCATGAGATTTGACGTTGCTCGTTCTTCAGTACCGGGCAATGCGAAGGCCTCGAAGCGTGGAATGGGCAACAGGTAAGTTCCCACGCTTGAACCAGAACCTATCTTATAAGACGATGATAATCAATGCTAATATTTTACAAAATTGATGCATTGATACCGTAATGTTCCCAAGTATAAACATCTGAGACAATTCTTTCCCAAATGCTCTATTGGGATTAATATACAAAGAAACGGCAATTTACAGATTTTAACACTGCGAATTACCGTTTCGTCATGATTATGTCCATAATGGTTGAGAAGCCCAATTGCTTGGAAATCCCATGGCGGTAACATCGACTGATGGGTATGTTGCAATCAATGTCTTTAGCTTTGTTTTGAAAGCATCACTGCGTCCCATTGAGTCAAGCCAATAGATAATGCAACAGGTGATAGCGTAAAGTTTGTTGCCATCTATGCCGCTTGTATCAATCCATGCACCGCGTAATGGCACGCTTAATTGAGGAGCATTGGTCAGACGGCGGTTCCATATTCGTGAATGATGTGCACAACAGTTTCTAAGGACGGTAAGGCTGCGCATCCAACTCTCCAGAACTTCATGTTGTGGCAGATTGAACTGTCTCGCTATGCGTTTCTTTGTCTTGGTGTCATTGCAATTGTAGTACAACTTTGACAAAGTTCCAAATGATGCCAATTCCAAAGTCTTCCATGAAGGAGGGAATACTGGCTTGTCGTATCTCTGCTTATGCTCCTTGATAAAGTCCTCCTTGCTACGTTGCAATTCTCTATCAACAGCATTCATGTTCTCGATATACTTGTGTTCGTCATCAGCCAAACTTGTATCATAGAACCAGAAAGCACCATGCTGCATAGAGAACTCGTGGTTTACTTTCGTGCGAAGCGCAATCTCAATTTCTTGGATTGCCTCAAACATAAGTATTCGTAATTGAGTATCGAAGTTATAGAGCGTCAAAGCGTCTTCAAACCTGCTATTTGGTTTGAACGTATGATGAGCTTTATCTGCCTCCATCGGACGCAGATACTGAACAAATCTAAAGTAACTAACTTCGCTAAGAAATTTAGCAGCGTATGTCTCGTCGCCAAATAGTAATCCTCTGTCTTTGAGGAGTTGTATTTGGTCTGCAATTGATAGCGGCTGCTTGGTGTATAATCTAATTGTACTCATATAAAGCAAAAGACCCGCCCTGGTTCGCTGATCTAACGAGAAGCGTGGCGGATTCTGTTGGTGCAAAGGTATAAATATTTCTGCTTTTACACAAACTTTTTCAAAGAAAAGTGTAGTTTTGCATGCCATTTTTAGTGATTTTTTAAAGAATTGTGCTATCAAAATTGCAATTTTCGGGGTATTTTCGCATCTATATGGATAAAAAAGTGTAACTTTGCAAAGTCTATATACATATGCCATTCCGTTACGAACAGCAAAGGACGTGCGTTTGGCTACTGACGGAGGTCAGAACAATGTAAGACACTACATAATACAAAAGCGTCATCGATGCTTTGTTTTTGGCTAATTGAAACCTGAGAAACTTCATTGCATGTCAAGAACATAGTTGGAGATGGTTGCTACGGGTATGCAATAACATCCCCGGAGTGTGCCGAGGGCAATTTTATTGCCTTCATGCACACTTTTTCGGGTGTTAATATACCAGAGCGTAGGAACTTCTCTGCACGTTCACATGCAAGGGCAAATCTCAGGGCCTCAATTAGCGAACGAGCAGATGAAAGTGCCTGCGCTTTTTATTTTGTAGGAAACAAACCGAATACAAACTGTTCGTTTTTGGCACTTACGACCTAAGATATTATTTACACATGCTGTGTCCTAAATGTTTCCAAGAAAATGACGATAATGCGTTGTTTTGCAAGCATTGTGGTTCCAAGTTGGTTAAGCAAGAATCAACGTCGGACAACCTGTCGAGTATATTATTGTTAGTGTGGGCTGTCGTATTCTTTGTTGCAGGTGGTATTCAAACCTTAATTACAACACTTGTTGACGATTGGTACTTTGGTAGTTGGAGAACCTTCTATTTCTTGGTTTGCGCAGTGCACAATGCATCTAACATTCTTCCTGCTATTGCTATTAAAAACAAAACAATGAAGATTGTTGCAATTGTACTGGTTGCAATCCCAACACTGTATTATATATATAGCAATATTTCTGCAATTTTTACTGAATACTAAGTATGGACAAGGCAAGAGTTGATACATTTCTTCTCACTAACAGAGAATGTTTTTCTGATGATGATATTCCAATGATTCGACAGAGAATGGAGTCCGCGGAAGATAGTAAATGGCAGGCTATTTCAACACTAAATTTCAAGGATCCCCAAACAGCCTTAATGTTGTCAATTTTGGAGGTCCTATTGGTGTTGATCGATTTTATATAGGAGACTATCTGCTCGGTGTCTTCAAAACAATAACGTGCGGAGGAGTATTGATTTGGGCTTTTGTGGATCAGTTCCTAATCCGCAAGGCTACAAAGGACAACAATAAAGAAATGCTAATGAATCTCTTAAACTTATAAGTTCATGGAAGCAAATAAGGTAGATTTATTTATGTTGTCAAAGAGCAGCATGTTCCCGAATGCCCAGTTACCCTTACTGCGTGAAATGCTCATTAAAGCCAGTGATGAAGACTGGATAAAAATAAATGCTGCATCTTTTAAGAACCCAACAACAGCACTAATAATGTCATTTGCTGCTGGTACTTATGGAGCCGATAGATTTTATCTCGGGCAACCATTACTTGGAATAGGGAAACTATTTCTGACCTTATTTCTTGTAGCATGGCTTGTAGCAGTGGAAATTACAGATACAGAAAACTGGATAGTCATAGTGCTTGGTTTATGCATCATTTTCGTACTGTTATTTTGGTATTTCATTGACATATTCCTTGTTTCTAAAACAGCTAAAGAACAGAACCTCAATATAATATTAACAATTTTAAATTAAAAAAGTATGGACGCACAAAAAGTTGACATGTTCATTATGACAAACGGTAGCAACCTTCCTGAACAGAAGGTTCCTTTTATCCGTGAGAAACTGCTTTCGCTTGATGATTCCAAGTGGGCTGCACTTTCTACAATTCAGTTCAAGAACCCTACAACTGCACTCCTTCTTTCCATTTTCTTAGGTGTCTATGGCATTGACCGTTTCTACATTGGTAACACTGGTATGGGAGTTGGCAAGTTGCTTACTTGTGGAGGTTTAGGCATTTGGGCAATTATTGACTGGTTCATGATCTCTGGTTCTACTAAAGAGCAGAACTACAATAAACTTCAAGCCTATCTCTACTAAACGTCTCCATCTACTCTCAGCATTGGCTTACATTATTGTTTGCCTTTGGCTGATTTCTGTAAAAGAGGGGCAAACGACAATAACCGTTTGTCCCTCTAAACTCATATACCACATACCTTGCCCTGGATGTGGTGTTACAAGAGCCACATTACTTCTGCTAAAAGGACATGTTGCTGATTCTCTAACTATGAACCCCAACTGCCTTTTTGCAATTATTTTTTTATGCACTTATCCTATTTTGTTGCTATTAAGCGTGATAAGGAGGAAGCCATATCTCATGAACAGTTATCAGATGATGGATAAGATGTTGAAGAACAAAACATGTTTATACACATTACTGGCAGGTGAATTGATAATCTGGTTGCACAATATTATTGTCGGAATTTAACCCAAGTTTGATATTCAATTGTCCGTTTTTCCTGCTGTCCAGTACTTTACGTTTTTCATTTGCGGCACTGTGTACTACAAACTTTTCTCGATTTTGAGTTTTCTGAAGGGCATTTTCTTATACTTTAGTCGTTCATAAATATCATCTGCGGATTTGTTCGGCTCGCTGCACAGTCTCATGTGGACCTTCTCCCCAAGTGCATTTGTGGCTTCCGTAGTGACCGCCTTCTGCGTGGATAGCCTTCGAACTATTTCTGTCCAAAAACAAGTCTCTCCGGTCTGCTTGAGCTTGTAGCGGATGGTGTTGACTATCCAGTATGAGAGCAGGCCGAGAAAGAGGTGGGCATCAGACCTGTCGTCCTTCTTGTGGTGTATAGGGCGCAGATTGAGGTCAGTTTTCAGCTGGCGGTTGGTACATTCTATCTCACGGGTAAGATTGTAATAGTCCCATGTGGTCTTCTCGTCAAAGGTAGGAACGTTAGTCCTGAGGAAATAGATGCCGCTCTGCTTGTCCACGTTCTCCGGTACGGCTATATGCCACTGTATGTCAGTCATGTTCTTCGGATTCTCCGGATTGTCAGCGATGTAGTCAATGACGTAGTACTTTGAGATGGACGGATACTTCTGCCTTGCCCTGCCCACTCGCTCGATGACTCTCTCGTAGTTCTTCGTTCCGTTCTTCTTCGTCAGGGATTCCTTCGCTTTCTGCAGCTCTTCTTCGAAGCGTTCCTTGAATTTGCGGTTCATGGATGTCTCCTTGAGCTGCTTGGCAGGGGAATTTATCTCAAGATAATAGTCACCGTCCTCCTCATGCTTCACCTGTGTGAGCTTGATGGGTTGCCGCTTGCTGTCGAGTACGGTTACGGTCTGCGCATCGGGGGCTATCTCATAGTCCGTGAGCCTCCTGCGGCTGACGCACAGGTAGTTGTAGCCTTTCTCCTTTATCTTCTGCAGGTTCTCCTCCGTGGCTATTCCAGCATCAAGGCATACAAGCCCCTTGTCCTTCGGATCATCCGGCACGCGTGTCTTGGCGTTGAGCGTGTCCACCATGTCGGGCAGAGAGTTAGGGTCTGCGGTGTTTCCTGCAAGGATGGAAGAGTAACGTATGAAGCCTTCCTTGTTGATGCACAGTGCCAATACGAGCAGTTTGCAGTCAGAGCGCTTCTCCTTGGAACGGCCGAACTGAGCTTTCCTGCTGCCTTCCTTGCGTCCTTCGAAGTAGAAGTTGGTCAGGTCGAAGATTGCTATCCTGTTCGTTATGTTGAACAGGTCGTCCGTCTTCTGGCAGAGGTGGCTTTCAAGCTTGTCCTTCAGTTCATAGAGTGACGGAGCTACCTTATATATGGACTGGAATCCGGGACGCCATTCCTGGTTGCCGCTGAGGAGCTCGCATACTGCCGAGTTCTCGTCCATGATGCGCATGGACTTCAGTTCCGAGGGCGAGTAGATGGTGCGGGTGATGAGATGTGCCAGCGTGGTGTTTATCTGCATCTCGCTCCAGCCCTCTCTACTGAGGAATTTGTCTATCTCAAGCTCGCGTATTGCCTGCAGGCATACCCATTCGGCACCGATCTCACGGGCATCGGTATGCTGGATGGTATTCACGTCAACGAGGCGTTCTGCCTTCTTGCGTGACTCTTCCATCGTGGTCTTCACTGCGTCTATGCTGCCGTTGTTGACCATCTCCTGCCAGAACTCCTGCGTCTTTCGCTGTATGAACTCGTTGTAGCGCGACAGAGGATTACCGAACAGATCCTTTTCTCCCTAGTGCTCGTGAATATACGTGAGGCACTTGCCGATGTCGCGGATGTCCTCCGGACGGTGAGGCTCATCGATGAAGCCCACGTTAAGCATGACACGACTGCGCACGCGGCCTGTCAGGTCACGGAAAGACTCCTTAATGCGGTAGTACCAGTCATCACGCTGCGTCTTCGGGTTGTATCTTGGCTGAGACATGAAGTGCATATCGGAGGCAAAGGTGCAACTTTTCCGCGAGACTTCTGTGTACTACAATTCGATTTTTTCAGGATGCTGTTTCTGAAAAACAGATAGTTAGCCCTACGAATACCCCTAAAAATTGTTGAAAATAGTTGTCGGGTATCAAACTTGGGTTAACGTGTCTTTTCATTGTATTCCTTTGCGGACATAAGCATAAATATGTATACCTATATAACTGTGGTTATGGCGACATTATATTCTTGTTTCTTGTAGGAGGCGTGGCTGGCTCTGCGCTGATATTCTTTGTTTCTAAGGTTCTGGAAAGAATTCATTGGAAAGCAATCACAGACATTTCTATAGGAACAACTTTGATATTAGGATTCCATTTCCACTTTATAGCTATCTTCAGACACTTCTTCAAGACTTCATCTATAGCAGACGCTTTGTTTACTATAATCATAGTCCTGCTGTTTGTGCCTATCATTCGTTTGTGTGCAGCGTATGTACCGATAGTAATGGGTAAATATCGAATAAAGAAATAATATCTATCACCGTTCGCGTTCGGTGTCCGATCGGGTTGCGTTCGGTGTCCGATCGGATTGCGTTCGGTATCCGATCAGATTGCGTTCGGTATCCGATCAGATTGCGTTCGGTATCCGATGTTGGGTAAAGACCAAGCGATTATTTTTTAATGGTGCACACCCACACTTCATGGGAAACAACAAGGGTCTATATGCCACGATGAAAAGGTGGCGTATAGACCCTTGATTATATTGTGATATTCGTAATCAATTACAGCAGAACTTCTTCCAGGTCGTCGGGCACAACGATGCGGCCCTTGAAGTGTTGTGCCGCTTCGCGTGTGTATGTCTCGCGGCGTGTGGCGAGTGTTTTCTCCTCGGTGTGATAGAGCAGCAGGTTCTTCACGCCGAGTTCGGTGGCGAGCTTGCCGGCGTCGAGCGCCGTGCTGTGCGACTTCTCGTAGGGCTTGAACTCCTCGCGGTCGGCGTAGAGGCAGAAAGCCTCGCAGAGCAGCCAGTCGGCGTGTTCTACCATGAGACGGTTCTGCTGGTTGTACGGTTCGTCGCCGAGACAAGCAACAGTAGTTCCGGGCAGTTCGGCACGGAAACCATACTGCTTCTCCTTCGTGGAGTGGATGTCGAAGCACTGCATACCGATGTCGCCCACCTCGAACTTGTCGCCATCGTGCAGTTCGTGGAAGACCACACGCTCAGCCACCTTTGCCAGTTGTTTCTTGGCGAGAATCATGTCGATGATGGTGCGTATCACGAGCTGCACCTTGTCGTTGCCATACACATGGAGCTGACCCTCGTAGCCCTTGCACTGCGCCACCATGCGTATCAGCCATATCACGCCGAGGATGTGGTCGGTGTGGGCGTGGGTTACGAAGAGATGATGAATGTCGGCGATGGCGATGCCAGCCTTCTTCAGCTGTGCGAGCACGCCGTTGCCGCCTCCGCCGTCAACGAGCAGTAGGGTGGTGTCGGTCTGTAGCGCGAAGCATGTGTTGTAGCACTGCGTAACGGTTGCGTTGCCAGTGCCGAGCATAGTTATCTTGTTCATGTTGCTATGTTTTTTTATGTTATCAGTTGTCTTTATTCGCACGGAAACGAATCAGTTGCCGGTGTTCACGGGGAAGTCGCCTGCGCAATATCTGTCCACCGGTATGTCGTAGTAGGCTCCGCTGTGCTTGGCGAAGTCGATGAGTCGGCTGAACGTCTCGTCCTGCCGCAGCACCTCGGGGTTGCCCACCATCAGCATGTGCAGACGGGCGCGCGTCATGGCTACGTTCAGCTTGCGGTCGATGCGCATGGCGTCCTCCTCGAACGTGTTGTTCGTGAGGAAGTCGAGCTGGTAGCGCTGTCGCACGGTGAAGCCGTAGATGATATAGTCGCGCTGCGAACCCTGGTAGCGTTCCACGGTGTCGATGGTGATGTTGTGGAGCTTGTTGCGCTGCGCCTCAGCCTGCTGAGTGTCTGCGTCGCCGTACATCGTGCGGTAGGCAGCGTCGATGGCGCTGCGTATCGTGGCAATCTGGTTGCGGTAGGGCACGATGATGCCCACGGTCTGCGCCTCGTCGAAGCGGTCGGCTGTGCTGCGGAATATCTGCATCACCGTGGCGGCTATCATCTCCGCTTCAGCCTGGTTGGTCTTCATCGCCGTGGTGTTGTCTACATGGGGCGAGGCGATGAACGCTATGCGGTGGGCGTTCAACATCCGAACGATGCCGTTCTGAATTTTGAGTTTTGAGTTTTGAGTTTTGAGTTTTGTGAGTTCATCCGTACCCGTCGGCAGCGTCTGGTGGGGTAGTGGCACGACGGAGAGTTTGCCACCGTAGAACTCGATGTTCGGAAACTCGGCTATCTCCTGATGCATGCGTCCCTGATGCGTGAGCATATAGACGAAGCGCGGGTCGTAGCCCTCTGCGGTCTTGAACCACTTGAGCAGACGCTCGAAGAGCGACAGACGGCAGTCGGTGAGATTAATGGCGTGCAGTTCGGGCTCGTCCACACGCGACTCCTCCGCAGTCTGCTGCACCACAGCCGGCAACTGCTTATGGTCGCCGATGAGTACGAAGCGACCGATGGAGTTTTGAATTTTGAGTTGTGAGTTTTGAGTTGTGGAGATATGGGCTGCGAGTAGTCCGATGAGATGAGGCTCCAGTATCTGCGACGACTCGTCGATGATGGCGAGGTCGAAGTGCTTTATCTTCAGCAGGTGGATGTTGGCGTTGAGCGCCGATGTCGTGGCGCAGAACACACGCGTGTTGGCGATAAGTTCGCTGACGGCACGCGCATTGCGGCAGTCCTTTGCGCGGTTGCAGAGCAGGTGGTCGCTGAACGCCTTGTCGCAGTTGAGTTCAGTGCCGATGCGCAGGAAGTCGATGCCGCTCTCGACGAGTTTGCTGCAAATCTCGTCGACGGCGCGGTTGGTGTACGAAAGCAGAACCACGTTGGCTGCGGGGTTGGTGAGCTCTTCTTTCAGAATGTTGAGCAGTCCGAACGATGTCTTGCCCGTGCCCGGCGGTCCGATGACGAGGAAGATGTCGCGCGCTTGCTTGGCACGGGCTACGAGCGTGTTGAACGAGCCGTAGTCGCCGCAGAGCTTCTGGCTCTCGTCGATTGTCGGCTCGCGCTGGCAGAGCAGCAGGTCGCGGCGTTCTTTGCTTGCGGAGAGAAAACTATGTATGCCGCTGTACAGCGACTTCACCGACGACTCGAACATGTCGTGCTCAATAGCCCAGCGCACGTCCTCGGAGAGGTCGAACACGCGGCGGTCGGTCTGCGAGTTGCGCAGCACCACCTCCACGCCTTCCTCCGTGATGTCGCTGATAGAGGCGCGGTTCACCATCTGTGCGCAGGCGTTAGGCACACAGCCCAAGCTGTATGGATAGACGATGACGATGTCGCCCGTGCGGAAGTTGGACGTATCAACAGAGCGCGCCTCGCTGAACTTCAGCTGCAGGCTCTCAACGGCGTCGCCGTTCTCGCCGAACGAGGCGATGGTGAGCCCCTCGTATATGTTGCCCGCCGCGCGCTTGTCCTCGAGCGTGTCGAGCCATACGGCGGCAAAACCGCTGTCGTCTTTAGTCTTGTTGCCAATTTTGGAGAGCAGATGCTCCTTGCCGACGAAGCGCATGAAGCGCAGATAGTAGGCAAGTTCCAGCGGCGTAGCCCTGCGTATAGGGTAGAGCGTACGCTCCAGTTCGGGGCGCACCCATTCGTCCCACAATCGGCCGCTAAGCATGTTGCGGTTGAGCATATCGGGTGTTAACGATCGGAGTATGCCGAAGCCGTTGTTGGCGCAGTCGATGTGGAGCCACGCCAGCAGGTTGCGCATGCGTATGGCGCGCAGGGTTAGCTCGGGCATGCTGGCTATCGACACCAAGCCCTCCGAATACTTCGAGTAGAGAAGCATGAAGTGGCGCAGCTGGTCGGCACGCTTGCCAAACTCGTAGTTGAACAAGGCGCGGTAGAGCGAGAGCTGCACGAGATGCTTCTCCTGCGGTTCGGGTCGGTTGGGGTTGAAGCCGTCGGCGGTGAAGGGCACGAAAGCTCCTTTGCCCGACTTCTGCTCGATGATGGTCACGTTGCCGTTCTTCTCGTGCAGCAAGTCGAGACGTCCCTGAATGCCCAGCACCTCGCTGAAGAACGTAGGCTCGAGCACCACGTCATGATTGTCGTACTCGTCTACCTCCTGCGGCAGCACTTCGCCAATTAGTCGCTCGATGTTGCGCTGCTGCTGTTGCGCCTCCTTGTAGAATTGCTCCACGACGGGCTTCTTCTTCAAGTCGTCGCACGAGGTGAGTCCGATGGCGTTGTTGTGGAAGAAACTGATGATGCTCTCGTTGAACGTCGAATGGCGCTTGTGTATGGTCTCGTCGAGAAATTGACCAGCCAGGTTACCCAAATGGATGTGTATGGTGTTGGGCTGCGGCTTCACGGCGTTCACCAAGCTGACGTAAGGCGACTCGGCGTATGTCTCGAAGCATGAGGCTATGGCGGTGATGTCTATAAGGTAATCGGGTTCGTAGATGATAAGTTCGGGCATGTAGACGCCGTCCTCAATGCGAATGCGCACGAGGTTCAGCTGCACGTCCTTGTGCAGAATCTGTTTCAGGTACGACCAGTCGCCCTTACCGTTGAGCCACAGATAGGCGTTCTGTCTGCCGTAGCATATCTTTATCTCGGTGGCGTTCTGCTCCTCCGTAGCGTAGATATACACGTCGTCCCAACTGTTGACGATGCAGCGCAGCACATTGGCGTCGAGTTTGCCCCAGCGGCGCTTGCGGTCGGTCGTGGCGAAGTAGGCAGAAAGCGACTCGGGCGCCGTTCTGCCGCTCAGCAGCTCCACCAGCAATGCCGTAGCCTTTACGTCGTACGGAAAGGCTGCGGCGAGTTCGTCGCCGGATGTGGTATGTATGGCGTTCAGCATGCGTCGCGTGTCGTGAATCAGTTGGGCTTCGCTGGTGGGCACGTCCAACTGTTTCATAAGATAGTCGACCTTTGCGAACAGACCTATGAAGTTGATACTTGTTTGTGAGAGTGCTTGGTTCACTACGCGCCTGAATACATCGCGCAGCATGGCATACTTCGCATGAATGTCGAAGTAGCCCACAGCCACTTCTTCAATCTCCTTGAAGAACAGCATGGCATGTTCTGTAGTGAAACTCTTTTCTATCGTGTTGTTTGAGTGCATAGTTAGCAACAAAGTTAGCATAAACTGAGCACAAACCGAAATTGGTTAGCATAAAATGTGGCTATATAATAAAAAAGGTGTGCTATTGGCATAAAAAAACGACTGGAGCAAAGCCCCGTTGTCGTGTAATGTACAACAATCGGATTTTGCTCCAGTCGGTTTATATATTATATATAATGTATGCTTTTAGTCGGCAGCCACGAATTCGTCGAGGAAGCGTACGTCGTTCTCTGAGAACATACGCAGGTCGGCTACACGATACTTCAGGTTGGTGATGCGCTCGATGCCGAGACCGAAAGCGTAGCCGGTGTACACCTTGCTGTCGATGCCGCAAGCCTCAAGCACGTTCGGGTCGACCATACCGCAACCTAAGATCTCTACCCAGCCGGTATGCTTGCAGAAACCGCAACCCTTACCGCCGCAGATGTGGCATGAGATGTCCATCTCGGCGCTTGGCTCTGTGAACGGGAAGTAGCTCGGGCGCAGACGAATCTTGGTGTCGGGACCGAACAACTCGCGTGCGAAGGTGAGGAGCACCTGCTTGAGGTCGGTGAACGATACGTTCTTGTCTACGTAGAGACCCTCAAGCTGGTGGAAGAAGCAGTGAGCGCGTGCCGAGATGGCCTCGTTGCGATATACACGACCCGGGCAGATGACGCGGATAGGAGGCTGCTGGCGCTCCATGATGCGGCTCTGGTCGTTGGATGTGTGCGAACGCAGAAGGATGTTCTTTGTGACGTCCTTCGCATTCTGCTCGATGAAGAATGTGTCCTGCATGTCGCGTGCCGGATGGTCGGCAGCGAAGTTCAGCTTTGTAAACACGTGCAAGTCGTCGTCAATCTCAGGACCCTCAGCCAATGTGAAGCCCATGCGCTGGAATATGTCGATGATCTGATTCTTTACGATTGTAAGCGGATGGCGTGTGCCGAGGCTTATCGGGTAAGCCGAGCGTGTCAGGTCGATGTCGTCAGCCAATTCCTCAGCCTCTGCGTTCTGCTCTTTCAGATCGTTGATCTTCTGCAAAGCTGCCTGCTTCAACTCGTTGATCTTCATACCTACAACCTTTTTCTGATCCGCAGGTACGTTGCGGAAGTCAGCCATGAGAGCTGTAATCTCGCCCTTTTTGCTCAGGTATTTAAGTCGCAGCTGTTCAATCTCTTCAGCATTCGATGCTGTAAGATTGTTCACTTCCTTAAGAAGCTCTTCTATCTTTTCTAACATATTATAATTATATAGCTTATTTACTAACTTATAAAAAAACATTGCAAAGGTAATATTTTTTAGGCTAATAAAGAAGTTTATCGAAATAAAGTTGTACTTTTGCCAAAAATTTGAGGGCTTGATAGAGCCTGACAATTGTATTAATTGTAGTATGAGAAAAGCTGTTATATTTGTAGTGCTCGCTATTTTTGTGGGCATTGTTTGTTTTTCGTCTTCATCTTGCACCGGAAAAAGCACATCTGATGCAGATACTGATACCATTATGACGGCAGACACAGGCACTGTGACTGACTCTATAGAGGAAATCATCGCAGAGACGCCGATGCCGAAGGCTGCTGACGAATTGTTCGACGACTTCTTCTTCAACTTCGCGGCAAACCGCAAGTTGCAGATTAAGCGCATCGAGTTCCCACTGCCCATCGTTACGGGTAAGAAGACCACTTATCTCGCAAAGAAAAACTGGAAGATAGACCATTTCTTCATGCGACAGGACTTCTATACCTTGATTTTTGACAGTCCACGCCAAATGGATGTGGTGAAAGACACGTCTATCTCACACGTTGTTGTGGAGCGCATCAATCTGAAAAGATATAGCGTGAAGCAGTATGTCTTCGAGCGCAAGCAGGGCTTGTGGATGATGACTTCCATTCGCAACGAGAGTCTCGCCAAGAGCAAGAATGCTTCGTTCCTGCATTTCTATCAGAAGTTCGTCAACGACACTACGTTTCAGGTGGCAAGCGTGAACGACCCACTGGAGTTCACCGGTCCTAATCCTGACGACGATTTCGAGACGATGAGCGGAATACTTGCACCTGAGCAGTGGCTTTCGTTCGCGCCGGAACTGCCCCATAAGGTGATTTATAACATTCTGTACGGACAGAAATACACGGAGAGCAGCCAGAAGATTTTTGTTATCCGAGGCATAGCCAATGGCATCGAGACTGAGCTTACTTTCCGCCGCATCGGCAGAAAGTGGAAGCTTATGAAACTTATAATGTAACGTGCGAAAACTTGAAAAGTGATGAAAGATATAAAGAACTATAATCTCCTCAATCATAACACATTCGGCATATCGGGCAATTGCCGCCGCTTTGTAGAGTTCGACAACGTAGACGAACTGCAGACTTGTGTGCGTTCGATAACAGCCGAAGACAAGCCGCTGCTGATCATCGGCGGCGGAAGCAATCTTCTGCTCACACGCGACTTTCCCGGACTTGTGCTTCATTCTGCAATAATGGGGCGCGAGGTAGTGAAAGAAAGCGATGGTAAGGTGTGGTTGCGCTGCGGTTCGGGCGAAACATGGGACGACATCGTGGCTTATGCCGTAGAAAAGGGATGGCATGGAGCAGAGAATCTCTCGCTTATACCGGGCGAAGTGGGCGCAAGTGCGGTGCAGAACATCGGTGCATACGGCGCTGAAGCCAAGGACCTGATTACGAAAGTTGAGGCTGTGGAGATTGCTACCGGCAATGTGGTGGAGTTCTCTAACGAAGACTGCCGCTATGCCTATCGTCAGAGCCGCTTCAAGAACGAGTGGAAAGACCATTATGTGATTACTTACGTCACTTATTGCTTCTCGCTCGACTTCTGTCCGGATCTTGACTATGGCAATATTCGCCATTCGCTTGAGGAGCAGGGCATCAGTAAGCCGACAGCTCAGCAGTTGCGTCAAACCATTATCAATATACGCGAGGCTAAGCTCCCCGATCCGAAGGTGACTGGCAATGCAGGCAGCTTCTTTATGAACCCTGTTGTAGGGCGCGATGTTTACGAACGCCTCGCTGCGCAATACGAAGGAATGCCTCATTACGTAGTGGATGCTGACCATATCAAGATTCCGGCTGGATGGATGATAGAACAGTGCGGATGGAAGGGCGCATCGCTCGGAAGGGCTGGCGTACACGACCGTCAGGCGCTCGTGCTTGTCAATCGAGGAGGCGCAACCGGCGAGGAGGTTGTCACACTCTATAAGCGCATCATTGAGGATGTACGCGCTAAGTTTGGTATAGAGATACATCCGGAAGTGAATGTAATATAGAACTCCTTTGTCTCTTCGCAAAAGCGAAGGGTAGGGAGTATAGGTAGAAAGATACGGAACAGCAAAAAGATTAGTTCAGAATAATGTGCAACAACAATAATATAACTGTAACCTTGCTCGGTACAGGCACTTCTGGTGGCGTTCCGTCGCTTGGTTGCCAGTGCGAAGTGTGTCGCAGTAAAGATCCGCGCGACCATCGTCTGCGCTGTGTGGCGCTTGTAGAGTCGGCGGCAGGCACACGCGTGCTCATCGACTGCGGACCCGATATACGCCAACAGCTGATGCCGTTGCCGTTCAAGCCGTTCGACGCCATACTGATGACACATATCCACTACGACCACGTAGGAGGTATCGACGACTTGCGCCCGTTCTCGGTGTTCGGACCAATTAATCTGTACGGCGACGAGAAGACGTGCGACCATGTGCGTCAGATTATGCCGTATTGCTTCGGCGAGCATCTGTATCCTGGCGTTCCGCGTCTTGAACTGCACACTGTCCGTCCGCACGAACCATTGCGCATTGGCGATTTGGAGATAATACCTATAGAAGTGATGCACGGCAAGATGCCGATTCTCGGCTTTCGTATAGGCAAGTTTGCGTATATTACGGACATGAAGACCATCGGCGACGCAGAGTTGCCGTATCTTGATGGGGTAGAGACGCTTGTTGTGAACGCTTTGCGCTTTGAGAAAGAACACCATTCGCACCAGCTTGTGGCTGATGCGGCTGAGTTTGCGCATAAGATTGGTGCAAAGCAGACGTATATAACGCATGTTTGTCATCATATCGGACTGTATGATGAGGCGGAAAAGCGTATGCCGGAAGGATTCAGTCTGGCGTACGACGGACTAAAACTAACTGTGGAGCGTTAGATGCCGAATTAGAGTTGTTAAGTATTGAGTCTTAACAACGTAAAAACTTGAAAAGTATTATGAAATAATGAAGCGTAGATGTTTATCTATGCTTCTTTTTTTTGCCTCCAAACAAGAAAGCACCCTCTTGATATTTGCGGTAAAGCTTCCAACCGAGCATCATGCCGTCGAACATACCCGAACCAAGGCTCACCATACGTAAGAGCTTCTGAGCCTTGCCTTGAGGCGCAGGCTCCTCCTTGTGAAACAGTTCGTTCCACTTGCCGGCTATACACTCCTCTTCGTGTTCTATTTGTTTGCGCAATTTATCCTTGTATGCTGCTATATCCTCAAGCGACTGGATGTTTTGCGGCTGTTCGACAGCTTCGATAGGTTCGATTTTTGACATAAGTGTTTATGTGTGAATTTAGGCTGACTACTATTCGTTCATCAGCAGACCAGCGAGAAACTTTACGAGTGGGCGTTCTATCCATCTCTTTCTGAACATAACGCAGAGGATGAGCATGATGAAGTAGCCACCGGCTACGCAGGCAAAAGCCAATGCCATGCCCATCAGTGGTGCGAGAGCGTAAGCTGCTGCGAACGAGAGGTAGATGAGTCCGATGAAAAGAAGCAGCAAAAGCACAGCCACCAATGTCAGGGCTGTGAGCAGACGCACTATCTTTTCAATTACATCGAGCTTCACAAACTTTGTCTGAAGCCCGATGTAATTTCTGACAGCTTCGATAAGCTCAGCAATGGTCTCTATGTTTTTATCTGTTGAGAACATCTTGCTTTTCGTTTTGCTTTCGTTGCTTGTTATTAATCTTCGTTTTCAGTTGCGTCCTTGATGTCGTCAACAAGGTCTTCAACCTCCTTGCGGCTAACGCGGATGTTGTGCTTCTTGCAGAAGTCGTCAACAGCGTCACCGATGCGTGTACGTGTCTCGCTACCCTTCTCCGGAGCGAGAAGAACTCCTAATGCAGTTCCGGCGAGTGCACCGCCGAGGAATGCTCCAATGTAACCTAATGCTTTCATGTCTTTTATTTTTAAGTTAATAAATTATGATAGTGCAAATATAGCAAAACTTTTCGTATTTCGTAGTTTGTTGGCAAGTTTTTTTATTAAAATTTTAGCTTATGTCCTATTTAACAAACTTTATGCACGCAATAGTCCTTTGTTTATGATATATTTTGTAATTTCGCATCAAAATGTATAAAACCAACAAACGATAAATCAATTAAACAATTAAAAGAATATGAAGAAGAATATGTTTTTGTGCGCAGGTCTCTGTGCTGTATTGGCATTTACAAGCTGTAAGTCAAGCGAGAGCGCATACAAGAAGGCTTATGAGAAGGCTCAGGCAAAGCAGGAGCAGCCTGCTGTTCAGCCTGTTCAGGAGGAAACTCCGGTTGTTGCTCCGCTGGTGGAGCGTCCTGCAACGGAAACAACAGTTATGGACAACTCTGACAACGTATCAGTTCGTTCAGAGAACTTCACACTCGTTGACGGTTCGGGCTTGAGCAACTTCAGCGTTGTAGTAGGTTCGTTCGGCGTGAAGGCTAATGCAGAGGGTTTGCAGAGCCAGCTGAGAGCCGCAGGCAAGAACGCTCAGATTGTATACAACTCGGAGCGCAATCTCTATCGTGTTGTTGCTGCTACATTCGCTACAAAGGCTGAGGCCGCACAGTCTCGTGACCAGCTCATGGGTCAGTATCCTGGTGCATGGCTTCTTTACAAAAAATAAATTCTAAAACATTATTATTATAGTGGCGCGAATACTTTCGATTGATTACGGAAAGAAGCGCACGGGTTTAGCTGTCACCGATCCGCTGCAGATTATAGCCGGCGGATTGGCGACAGTAGCTACGTGTGACCTTATAACTTACTTGCAGAGCTACGTTGCACGCGAGAGCGTGGAACGCATCGTTGTGGGCGAACCGAAACAGCTTAACGGTGAACCGAGCGAGAATCTGCCCCGTGTGAAGCAGTTTGTAGCCAAGCTGCGCAAGACGCTTCCCGACATTCCAGTCGAGTTCTACGACGAACGCTTTACGTCAGTTTTGGCTCACAAGACCATGATTGATAGTGGAATCAGCAAGAAGGCACGTCAGAACAAGGCGCTTGTCGACGAAATCAGTGCTACTATTATTCTACAAGATTACCTTCGGATGAAGGGAAAATAACAGAATTATGATTTTACCTATTTACACTTACGGCAACGCTGTATTGCGTAAGGAGGCACAGGACATCACTCCCGACTATCCTGAGCTGCAGACCTTGATAGCCAACATGTTTGAAACAATGGACGCAAGCGACGGCATCGGTCTCGCTGCTCCGCAGATTGGCTTGGATATCCGTGTTGTCGTTATTGACATTGACGTGCTCAGCGAAGACTATCCTGAGTACAAGGGTTTCAGACACGCATACATCAACCCGCACATTCTTGAGTACGACGAGAATTCGGAGAAAAAGTCGATGGAGGAGGGCTGCCTCTCGCTGCCCGGCATCCACGAGAATGTGAAGCGTCCTACACGTATCCACGTGCGCTATCAGGACGAGAACTTCGTAGAACACGACGAATGGGTGGAAGGCTATTTGGCTCGCGTGATGCAGCACGAGTTCGACCACCTCGAAGGCACAGTGTTCGTCGACCGTATATCGCCGATGCGCAAGCAGATGATACGCGGCAAACTCAAAGACCTTCTGCAGGGTCGTTTCCGCTGTGCTTACCGCACGAAGATACCCAGAAAATAAACACACATTTTTATTTGTATGAAGCAAATCATAGTCCTTATATCCCTTGCCATTCTGCCGCTCCACGAAGTACGGGCGCAATACAATACCAACCGTCTGATTATCTCGGGGCAGAGCGCATTGTTCTATGAGGACTATGTGCTTTCTATACAGTATTTCAACCAAGCTCTTGCTGCAAAGCCTTATCTCTACGAGCCTTGGTTTTATCGCGGACTTGCCAAGTTCTATCTCGACGATTACACCGGCTCTGAGGCAGATGTGACGCGTGCGATAGAACTCAATCCGTATATCTACAACATGTTTGAGCTGCGTGGACTCTGCCGCATTAGACAGAAGCGCTACGCCCAGGCTATCGACGACTACACACGCTCAATAAATCTTAATCCGCAGAACCAGACTGCGTGGTACAACCGTGCGCTCTGTCGTGTTGAGGACAAGGACTACGCCCAGGCGCAGCTCGACCTCGACACCGTCGTTACACGCTGGCAGTCGTATGCCAGTGCCTACTCGCTGAAGGCGCAGGTATATCTTTTGCAGACCGATACACTCACCGCTGACAAATGGCTCGACAAATGTCTGAAGGTGGCGCCATACGACGTCGACGCCTGGAACATGCGCGGCATGATTGCACTCTCGCGTGCCGAGTGGAAGAACGCCGACACATATCTCAGTAAGGTGATTCACCTTAAGCCGAAGAACGCCGCCAACTACGTGAACCGTGCGTTGGCACGCTACAACATCAACAACCTGCGCGGCGCAATGGCTGACTATGACACGGCGCTCGACTTCGACCCCAACAACTTCCTTGCTCACTACAACCGCGGACTGCTCCGCATGAATCTCGGCGACGACAACCGCGCCATAGAGGACTTCGACTACGTGATACGCATGGAGCCGCACAACGTGCTTGCCATCTTCAACCGTGCTATATTGCTCGACAAGACCGGCAATCTGCGTGCTGCTATCCGCGACTACTCAACGGTTATCAAGCAGTTTCCCAACTTCTGGACCGGTCTTGCGCGCCGTGCCAACTGTTATCGTCGTCTTGGCATGAAGGCGAAGGCGGAGCTTGACGAGTTCCGCATTCTGAAGGCCCAGATGGACAAGCATATAGGCAGGCAGCCACGCTGGACCGCTACGAAGGCAAAGCAGATGCGCCGCCGCAGCGAGATTGATATGGAGAAGTATAACCAGATTGTGGTGTCTGATGACAACTCCGCCGAGCACGAGTACAAGAGCGAGTATCGCGGACGTGTTCAGGACCGTGCTACGGGCAACGAACCGCTACCGATGTTTTGTCTTTCGCTGGTGCGCTACACAAACGAAGTGCGCTCTTACCAACCATTTGCGCCGGTTGTCGACGCATTCAACCGTCACAACGCGCCGCTTCATGTATACGTGAACAACCAACAGCACCGCCTCGACGAGTCGCTCTCGCGCCGCTATCTTGCTGTTGTCGACTCGCTCACAACTCGCATCAATGCCGAACACAACGAGAAGCGCATGATGCCGCTGCTCGTTCAGCGTGCTGTAGCCGAAAGTGTGACGCAGAACTACGACGCTGCGCTCAACGACCTGAATACGATTCTCGGTTCGGACGACAACAGCGTGCTGGCTCTCTGGCATAAAGCCTACTGCCAGTCGATGGCTAACGAGTTCAGTATAGCTGCCTCTATGCAGAACGGCACAACGGATAACGACAAGCAAGGTCGCGATATGAACTTCGCGCTCAACCGCTCTAAGGTTGTCGACTGCCTCAATCAGGCTATCATGCTCGACCGCGAGAACCAGTTCCTTTACTACAACCGCGGCTGCGCGCTGCTTGCCAACAAGAACTACACGCAGGCAATCGACGACTTCACACGCGCCATAAACATCGACAACGGACTCGCAGAGGCTTATTACAACCGTGGATTGGCACGTATAAAGAATGGTTCGCAGCAGGAAGGCATTGCCGACTTGAGCAAGGCTGGCGAGCTCGGACTTTATAATGCCTATAGCGTTATAAAGCGCATCGCCTCTAAAAACTAATCTTGTGATTGATATTCAATAAGATGAAAATCGAATATAAATAATCAGTACAATCATAATGACAAAAAATCTAAACTTAAGAAAAGTCTTTTTCTTGGCACTGCTGATGTTCTGTGCCAATCTGTTTGCTGCCGGCAACGGCTATACGCCGCAGAAGCGTGAGTTTCGCGGAGCGTGGATTCAGTGTGTGAACGGACAGTTCATCGGAATGTCCACCCAGAAGATGCAGCAGACGCTTGCCTATCAGCTCGACGAGTTGCAGAAGGACGGTGTGAACGCCATTTTCTTCCAGGTGCGTGCCGAGTGCGACGCTCTCTATAAGAGCGATATTGAGCCGTGGAGCCGTTTCCTCACCGGTGTGCAAGGCAAGGCGCCGCAGCCTTATTGGGACCCGCTGCAGTGGATGATTGAGCAGTGTCACAAGCGTGGTATGGAGCTTCACGCATGGCTGAACCCGTATCGTGCAAAAACCAAGTTCACGAGCACCCTCGACCCCAAGCATGTAGCTATGAAGCATCCGGGTCGTGTGTTCCCTTACGACGGCCTCTTCATTCTCAATCCAGGCTTACGCGAGAACCGCGAGTATATTATTAAGGTGGTTGACGACATTGTAGAGCGCTACGACATCGACGGCATTCACATGGACGACTATTTCTACCCGTATCCAGTAGCCGGTCAGCAGATACCCGACGACCGCGAGTATGCAGCCAACAGCAACGGCATCAGCAACCGCGACGACTGGCGCCGCGACAACGTGAACGTGTTCATCAAGGAGTGCGGCGAGGCTATCCACCGACTGAAGCCGTGGGTGAAGTTTGGCGTGTCGCCTTTCGGCATCTATCGCAACAAGCGTCCGGGTGTAGAGGTGGGCAGCCTCACGAAGGGCACACAGAACTACGACGACCTCTATGCTGACGTGCTGCTGTGGGTGAACAACGGTTGGGTAGACTACTGCGTGCCGCAGCTTTACTGGCAGATTGGTCATTCGGCTGCCGACTACAAGACGCTGATAGAGTGGTGGAATCGCTACGCATCAGCTCGTCCGCTGTATATCGGCGAGGATGTGGAACGTACAGCAAAATTCGCCGACCTCGACAATCCGAATAGCAATCAGATGCCGGCAAAGTTCGCACTCCATTCGCAGCTGCCTAACGTCAACGGCACCGTGCTCTGGTACGCCAAGGCTGCTGTAGACAATGTTGGCAACTACGGCACAATGCTGCGCAACAAGTATTGGCGCTATCCGGCTCTTCAGCCACGCATGCCGTTTATCGACTCGAAGGCGCCGAAGAAACCGAAGAAGGTAAAGCCAGTGTGGACCCGCGACGGATACATACTGTTTTGGACAAAGCCTAATGCCAAGCATTGGGACGACGAGGTGCACAAGTTTGTTGTATATCGTTTCGAGAAGGGCGAGAAGATCAATCTTGACGACCCGACGAAGATTGTCACTATAACCGATAATGAATACTACAAGCTGCCTTACGTCGACGGCAAGAAGCGCTGCACATACGTTGTTACGGCGCTCGACCGCATGAGCAACGAGAGCAAGGCTGTGAAGAAGAAGCTGAAGCTGTAGGATTAAACGCAATAAAACAACGAAGGCTGGGAAGCAATAGCATCCCAGCCTTTGTTGTATCTGTAAATTGTAAAAGCGCTTATCTTATTCTGTCTGCTGCGCGCACGAGCTTCTCGTCGTGAATCACTCCGGCGCGTGCCATGAACACCAGTATGGCAGCTACGGCAGGCAGACAAGCTGCGAAAGCGATGTTGAAAGAGAAGTCGACGGACGACGTGTTGCGTGCCGTAACTCCCAGTACGATGTACCAAGCGATGAGCAAGAAGAGGTTGCATACGCAGAACTTGCTCTGCAGCTTTCGGTTGTTGAAGAGGAAGATTGTTCCCAAGCTGAGCGCTGCGCTCATCACGAGGATGCCGAACAGTCCGCAAACGGAGTAGCTGGCACCTGCGCTTGTGACGATGCAGAGGTTGTAGAGCTTGATGCTTCCGCCCATTCCCATCGGTGCTATTTCTGCTATAGGCAAGCAAAGACAAACCACCGTGGCGATGAAGGCTAACAGCAGGAACAACGATTGCTTACGTTGTATCATTATGCCTGCTCCTGATTGTTTTCCTGTGACGGGTCGCGGAAGTAAACGTTACCCTCAATGAACTCCTGAGTTGCCAAAAGTGTTGGCTTCGGCAGTTTCTCGTAGTAGCGAGAGATTTCAATCTGCTCACGGTTTTCGAACACTTCCTCGAGCGAATCGTTGTACGAAGCGAATTCAGCCAACTTCTTGTTGAGATCCTGCTTGATTTCTACAGCAATCTGGTTTGCACGCTTAGAAATGATAGCTACGCTCTCGTAGATGTTTCCAGTCTGGTCACAGAGGTCCATGATGTTACGTGTCACTGTGTTTACTGGCGCTTTTGACTTTTTATAATCCATATATTTACTAATGTTGAATTTTGTATGTTCAATGATGTTGTTAATCCTTGATGTAGTTCTTGCACTTGCTGATGAACTTCTCGGCTGTAGCCTTGTCCTTTGAGTCGGGATACTCATTGATGAATCCGTAGCACTCGTCCTCAGCGTCCTGATAGCGCTCGAGCTTCTTCTCTTCAACGCTCTGCTGTGCCAGTTCAAACTTGCTCTTCATCACGAGCAGCGAGAACTTCTCGCGCAAGTTGGTGTAAGGATAGTCTTTCAGGGCGTTCTGAGCGGTGATGATGCAAGCCTCGTAATTGTTGCCGCCGTATGTGCAGTTGCCAAAATACTGACCGAGGTCGTAGTAGAGCTGAGCCGAGTAGAGTTCTTTCTGCACCAGCTTGTCCTGCAGCTCAAAGAGCTTCTGCTGAGCCGTAGCGCGGTCCTCGCCGTCGGGGTAGAGGTCCATGTACTCCTGGAACGCTGCGATGGCGTTCACGGTCTGCGACTGGTCGAGACGCGGCTCTGGTGTGCAGTTGTAGAGGCTCATTCCGATATAGAACTCAGCCTTCTGTGCGTATACACCTTTCGGATAACTCTGGAAATATTTCTTGAATGTGGCTGCGGCTCCCTCGTAGTCTTTACTGTTGTATTCTGCCATACCCAACATATAAAGGCTCTCCTGAGCGTTCTCGGTGCCTTTCTGCATTGTTACCAATCCTTGCAACAACGTAGAGGCGCGCACATACTTACCGTTAGTATAACTCTCTTTCGCATACTCGTATTTGTATGTGTTGTCAGAAGTCTTGTAGACTCTGTTGAATTCGTTTGCGCAACTCGAGAAGATAACCGTTGCAAGAATTGCAGCATATAGTGATTTCTTCATAATTCGATACTTTTTGAACTGCAAAAATACATATTATTTATTTAATTACAAAGTAAAGTTTCTCTTTTTATAAAATCTTCACGCTATAACTTGCTGATTTTGCATGTTATTACTACCGATTGTCATTTTTTTAGAATAAAAAACCTAAAATGTTTGAGCGTTTTCTTTCTTTTGCATATATTTGTAGTTCCGCTTTTAGCGTGTATACATGCCTTGCGGCATTCTTTCAGAAACAGATACTGGCGATGGCGCATCGTCAGCGATTTATTCAGTTTAACTACGATTATGGACTTCAAGATATCCTCAAAGTTTCAGCCAACGGGCGACCAGCCCGAGGCAATACGCCAGCTCACCGATGGCGTGATGAATGGCGAACGCGCCCAAGTGTTGCTTGGCGTAACGGGTTCGGGCAAGACGTTCACGATGGCTAATGTAATAGCCAACGTAGGCCGACCAACGCTCATATTGAGCCACAACAAGACGCTTGCGGCGCAGCTTTACGAGGAGATGAAGAGCTTCTTCCCCGACAACGCCGTGGAGTATTACGTCTCCTACTACGACTACTATCAGCCGGAGGCTTATCTGCCGTCGTCGGATACGTACATAGAGAAAGACCTTGCCATCAACGAGGACATCGACAAGCTGCGTCTCTCGGCTGTAAGCGCGCTACTCTCGGGCAGAAAAGACGTTGTTGTCGTCTCGTCTGTTTCGTGCATCTACGGTATGGGCGGACCGACGGCTATGGCGAACAGCGTCATCTCGGTGAAGAAGGGCGACATCGTAGAGCGCAACGCCTTTCTGCGCAAGCTCGTCGACGCGCTCTATCTGCGCAACGACATCGACCTCACGCGTGGCACTTTCCGCGTGAAGGGCGACACGGTAGACGTGTTCATGGCTTACAGCGACAACGTGCTGCGCATAACATGGTGGGACGACGAGATAGACAGCATTGAGGAGGTTGACAGCGTTACGTTCAAGCGCATTGCCGAGTTTGCCGACTATAAGATTTATCCCGCCAATCTGTTCGTAACGTCGAAGGAGCAGACCGAGTCGGCTATACGCCTTATTCAGGACGACTTGCTGAAGCAGATCGACTTCTTCGAGTCGGTTGGCGACCATATTCGGGCGCAGCGCATCAAGGAGCGCGTTGAGTACGACATGGAGATGATAAAGGAGCTTGGACATTGCTCCGGCATCGAGAACTACTCGCGCTATTTCGACGGGCGCGAACCCGGTCAACGTCCTTACTGTCTGCTCGACTTCTTCCCAAAAGACTTCCTTATGTTCATCGACGAGAGCCATGTGTCGGTGCCGCAGATAAGCGCCATGTACGGCGGCGACCGCGCCCGCAAGCAGAATCTTGTGGAGTACGGCTTCCGTCTGCCTGCCGCCTTCGACAACCGCCCGTTGAAGTTCGACGAGTTCATGGACATGGTGAATCAGGTGGTTTATGTTTCGGCAACGCCTGCCGACTTTGAGCTTGAGGAGGCTGGAGGTGTTGTGGTTGAGCAGATTATACGTCCTACCGGACTGCTCGACCCCGTTATTGAAGTGCGACCGAGCGAGAACCAGATTGACGACTTGTTTGAGGAGATTGTGCAATGTCGCGAGCACGACTCGCGTGTGCTTGTCACCACGCTCACGAAGCGCATGGCAGAGGAGCTTACCGAGTATCTTCTTGCTCACGACGTACGTGCCAACTACATACATAGCGACGTTGCAACGCTCGACCGTGTGAAGATTATGAACGACCTGCGTGCCGGCATGTACGACGTGCTTGTAGGCGTAAACTTGCTGCGCGAGGGTTTGGACTTGCCCGAAGTGTCGCTTGTGGCTATTCTCGACGCCGACAAGGAGGGCTTCCTGCGCAGTCATCGCTCGCTGACGCAGACCGCCGGCAGAGCGGCGCGCAACGTGAACGGAAAGGTGATAATGTACGCCGACAAGATAACTGAGAGCATGCAGCGCACTATCGACGAAACGGCACGCCGCCGCCAGTTGCAGCTGAAATACAACGCCGATCACGGCATCGTTCCGCAGCAGATTCGCAAGGACATAAAGGGTGCGCTCTCGGGCTTTATGGACGGTGCGAAGTCGGCGGAGAACGCTGCGCCAAAGTCAATGTCTCAGCCTCGCACCACCTCAACACCTTATCGCCCGTATATCGAGCCGGAGCCTGCGGCTTTCGCTGCCGACCCCGTTGTGAAGCGCATGACGCGCAAGCAGCTTGAGAAGAGTATCGCCGACACCACCGAACTGATGAAGGAGGCGGCGAAGAATCTCGACTTCCTCCAGGCTGCGCAGTATCGCGACGAGATCGTAAGGTTGCAGGATGAGTTGGAAGGAAAAGAGTAAAAAGCCCATACCTCTTACTTTGCTCCCTTATTTGTTAAATAATGGTTAATCTGACGGCTGATAGGCTTTAATTTAGTAATTTTGCATTTTATATAATATCGAATTATCTAAAACTCAATAGAATGGACAACGAATTTTTGACAGACGACAAGCAGAACCTCGACTTGGAAGAGTCGGCTGTAAAGCGCCCCGAGAGACATCATAGCAGAGGAGAACGTTCGGACAGATTCTTCATGGTGAGAAACATCCTCAACATCATCTTCATGATTGGAGCCGTTGTGGGTGTGCTTGTGCTCTATTTCCACGACAAGTCGATGGGCACGGTTATCATTCTCGTATCAATGGTGTTCAAGATGGCAGAGTGTTGTTTCAGATTAATACGCCTATAGTAAAGACAATGATAAGAACGATAAGAAAAGTATTGGGACTTGTTGCGCTTCTGCTTGCCGTTCCGATGTGTGCTTCGGCGCAGATAGAGACGGACGACAACGGACGCTTCAACCAGATGAATCCCGACGGAACGATGCACACGCGCAACCGCAACATGGCCGACTCGCTCGGTACCGACAAGGAAGTGCCGCGCGGCATAAAGGTGTGGACCGTCGACTCTAAGTTCGGCGACCGTCAGAAGGCGGAGATAGACACCGTGTCGCATATGTTCATGAACACCATCTACACCACAGGCTTGCGTGGCGAGTACAACACGACGGGCAACCTCGGTGCGCCGCGCATCAACCGCATCTTCATCGACCGACCCGAGACCGACCAGTTCATCTTCACGCAGCCCTACGACTATGTGGTGTCGCCCGTAGACCGCTTCCACTTCACCAACACCTTGTCGCCGATAACCAACCTCTCGTACAACACGTGCGGCGACAGAACGAACGGCGAAGACCGTCTCACAGCGAAGTTCGGCGTCAATGCAGGCAAGCGCCTCGGCATTGGCTTCAACGTCGACTATCTATACGGACGCGGCTACTATTCGGAGCAGAGCACGTCGCACTTCAAGTTCCTGCTCTACGGCTCGTATCTCGGCGAACGCTATCAGGCTCATCTGCTGTTCTCCACTCTCGACCAGAAGGTTACAGAGAACGGCGGCATCACCAACGACGAGTATATAAAGCATCCCGACAGCTTCGACGACAACTTCGCGACGAACGAGATTCCTACCGTGCTGGAGCGCAACTGGAACCGCAACTCAAACCAGCATATCTTCTTCACGCATCGCTACAGCTTCGGCTTCCGCAAGAAGGTGAAGATGACAGACGACGAGATAGCAGCCCGCAAGTTCGCTATGGAGTCGCAGAAGGAGAACGAGGCGCTGCGCGAAAAGCAGAAGGCGCAGCGTAAGGCTGAGCGCGAGGGCTTGGACTTCGACGAGGACGAATACGAGAAGCAGTCGTTCGGCGGACGTCCCGACGACGCAAAGATTGCAGGCAAAGAGCCGGTGGCTACAGAAAAAGTCGACAATTCGGGACGTATCCGCGTCAACGGCAGGGAAGCGGCTGACAGTCTGAACAACAGCGCAGCGCAGGCACAGCTCGACACGATGTGGATGAAGACCGAGTATGTGCCCGTAACGAGCATCATACACACCGCAAAGTTCGACACCTATCGCCGCATCTATCAGGCGTACGCCACTCCGCAGGACTTCTACGCCAACACCTACGACAACGTAGGCATATACAGCGGCGACTCCATCTACGACAAGACAAGCCACTACCGCTTGCAGAACACGTTCGCGCTCTCGCTGCTCGAAGGCTTCAACAAGTGGGCGAAGGCTGGCGTAAAGGTGTTCGCTACGTCCGACCTGCGCCACTTCACGCTGCCCAACACCGAGCGCACGTTCACAACATACAACGAGCACAACCTCAGCATCGGCGGTCAGCTCTCCAAGACGCAGGGCCGCACCTTGCATTACAACGTGCTGGGCGAGGTGTGGACGATAGGCAAGGACGCCGGACAGGTGAAGATTGACGCCAACGTAGACCTCAACTTCAAGTTCATCGGCGACACCGTGCGCCTCGCAGCTTCGGGTTTCTTCCATAGCCTTAACCCTACGTTCTACCAGCGCCACTATCACTCGCGCCACTTCTGGTGGGACAACAACAATATGGCTAAGATGGTTCACTCGCGCGTGGAGGGCACATTCGCCTACGACAAGACACGCACAAAGCTGCGCGTGGCGTTCGACGAACTGAAGAACTACACCTACTTCGCGATGGGCTACAACATCACCGACGACCATCTGCGCACGCAGAACACTATGAGCGTGAAGCAGGCGGGTGGGGCGATAAGCCTTTTCACCGTAGGTCTGCAGCAGGACTTTAAGCTCGGACCGCTCAACTGGGAGAGTGCCGTGACGTATCAGAAGTCGTCTAACCAGGACGTGCTGCCCGTGCCCGACTTCAACATCTACACCAACCTCTACCTGCGCTTCATGATAGCACGCGTGCTGAAGTGCGACCTCGGTGCCGACGCACGCTACTTCACCAGCTACTACGCACCCGACTATAGTCCGGCTCTCGGACAGTACGCCGTGCAGGCAGGCCCGAGCAAGACGAAGGTGGGCAACTATCCGCTTGTGAACGTCTACGCCAATTTCCGCTTGAAGCATGCTCGCTTCTTCGTGATGATGAGTCATGTGAACGCAGGCAGCGGCAACCGCTCCTACTTCTTCGCACCTCATTATCCGTTCAACCAGCGTGTGTTGCGCTTCGGCGTCAGCTGGACATTCTTTAACTAAGCATATGTCATCGTTCTCCGTACGCCGTCCGATCGGGTTGCGTACGCCGTCCGATCGGGTTGCGTTCGGTGTCCGATTGGATTGCGTTCGGAGAACGATGACTTTTGGCTGAATAATACTCGTCTTAGGGCAAATAAAAATGAGCCAAGACCCTAAGATTATTGCTAACCTAACGAGTCTTGGCACATTCTAATTGATAATAATATTCTAATTGATCATTACATTCTAATTAATCAATTACATAATGCTTATTTCGTCAACGAAGAGGAACGCCGGCTTTCCCTTTCCGCTATGCCATTCGGGTATGCTGCGCTCCGATGCAGCCTTCAGCTTCACGTAGCGAGCCTTTGTAGGCTGGAAGCCGAGCTTGTGAGTGTAAACCTTGTCTGCTGCGTTCTCGCCCAATGCCGGCAACTGCTTCGTGGCCACCTGCTTGAACGTCTTGCCGTCCTGCGAAACGCTCACCTCGATGTCGCGTGCGTCGAAGATCCATGAGCCTTTATCCACGCAGGTGTTGAACTCTACGTGCGAGATTACAGAAGGTTTCTGCATGTCGATAACAGCTTCAAGGTCGTTCTCGCAGAAGCCGAGCCAGCGTCCGGTGCCGAAGCCCGTGTCGCCAAGCTGTCCGTCTGTAAGCGTAGCCGCACCGTTGTATGTGTAGTTCTTGTGGGTAGGCTGGAGCAGTGTGACGGAGCAAGCCGTTGCCTTGTTGAAGTTTATCTTCTGACGGCTCACGCTGCTTCGCTTGCCGTCGCGGAAGGCAGCCGCGCAGATGTTGGCAGACTTCTGCAGAGCGATGGCTCCGGTGTAGAGCTGGCTGTCGGCTGTCGGCTCCGTGCCGTCGAGCGTGTAGCGTATCTCTGCGTCGCCGGTTGTGGTGAGGTGTACCACAATCTCGTGCCACTTCGTGTCGGCGTCAACGTGTATGTCTACGTTGAAGAGATGCTTTGCGTAGTTGTAGCCCAAGTGGTCGTAGAGATGGGTGAAGTCGACGAGGCGGCTTGTGAAGTCGGCGTAGTTTTTCAGCTCGGGCTGGCTCCACTGCACCTCGCTCAGCGCCGCCATACGCGGCAGAGCCATATACTGCATCTGCTTGAATGTAGGCATGTACTCGGTCCAGATATTCGCCTGCACGCCGATGATGTGGCGTGCCTCGTCGGCTGTCAGCTCTTTCGGCATCGGCTCGTAAGAGTAGACGCGCTCCAGCGGCAGGTAGCCGCCGATAGCCTCCGGCTCGTTAGCCTTGTCGAGCGACTGGTAGTAGTCGAAGTAGAGGTAGCTGTTCGGTGTCATCACCACGTCGTGATGCTGCTTTGCAGCCGCGATGCCGCCAGCCTCTCCGCGCCACGACATAACGGTAGCGCCCTCAGCGAGTCCGCCCTCAAGAATCTCGTCCCAACCGATCGTGTTGCGGCCGAGCGACTTTAGATAGTTTGAGGCGTGAGTGATGACGTAGCTCTGCAGACGCTCCTCGGCTGTGTGACCGTCCTTCGCCTCAAGATGCAGCTCCTTGATACGTGCCTGACACTTCGGACACTTCTGCCACTGGGTCTTCGGACACTCGTCGCCGCCTACATGTATGTACTTCGACGGGAAGAGAGCCACAACCTCTTTCAGCACGTCGTCGACGAATTTCATTGTCTTGTCGTTGCCGGCGCAGAGCACGTTGTCAGACACGCCCCACATCTCCCAAACCTTGTACGGACCGCCGGTGCAACCCAGTTCTGGATAAGCCGCAAGGGCAGCCTGCATGTGTCCCGGCAGGTCGATCTCGGGCACAATCGTGATGTAGCGGTCGGCAGCATACTTCACGATGTCGCGAATCTCCTTCTGTGTGTAGAAGCCTCCGTAAGGCTTGCCGTCATACTTGCCCGTGTTGTGGCCGATGACGGTCTGTGTGCGCTTCGAACCAATCTTGGTGAGCAGCGGATACTTCTTTATCTCGATGCGCCAGCCCTGGTCGTCGGTGAGGTGCCAGTGGAAGCGGTTGATGTTGTGCAGGGCGAGTATGTCGATGAACTGGCGTATCTCGTCGGTGCTTACGAAGTGGCGCGACACGTCGAGGTGGGTTCCGCGGTAAGAGAAGCGCGGAGCGTCGACGATGTGAGCGCACGGGATGGTCACTTGTGCCGCCTTGCCGCTTACAACGGGCAGCGACTTGCGCAGGGTCTGTATGCCGTAGAACACTCCCGCTGCCGTTGCGCCGGCGATGCGTACGCTCTTGGCGTCGATGTCGAGCTTGTAGCCCTCGGCGTTGTCTATCGACTTGTCGATTGTGAGCAGGATGGTGGCAGCATTCTTTGCTTGCTTTCCGATAACAGGGCGTACGCCGGTGGTCTGCTCGATATACGAAGCGAGCAAGGTGGCGTTGCGCTTCATATCGTTGCTTTTGCTTGCAACCACAATCGACGTCTTGCCGTTGAGGATGAAAGGCGCGTCGTTAGTTATGTCTACCTGCAGCGGTTGGGGCACGATGTTGAAGTCCGCAGTCTGTCCCGATGCGGAGCCGGGCAGGAGGAATGCCGATGAGACAATAGCTCCTGTCAATAGTTTCAGATTCATTGTATTGTTACTTTTGTTTTATTTTAGTAGAATTTGTAACGTTAGGATTTGTTTCCTTTCCCCTTTCATTCTCGTCGTAGGGATAGTGTCATTGGAAGTGCAGACCGTATATTTCGTTCGGTTTCTTCCATAATATATATCAGTATTGCAAAGTTAGTGGAAATTGGGGACAATACAAAAAAAAACGACAGCAATAATGCCGAAACATCATTGCTGTCGTTCCTTGTGATATCTATATCTTAGGAGGATAGGGTAGGCGTGCTATCCGACTCCTCCTATGATTAAGTTCGATTAGATCTGCTCGCTCCAATCCTCCTGGCTCTTGCGAACGTAGGTCTGGTAGCGGAGCTTAGCCATCTTCTCTGCCTGGCTGAAGAGTTCGTCAGCCTCCTTCGGGAATGCCTTCTGAACAGAGAGGTAGCGAACCTCACCAAGGAGGAAGTCGCGGAAGTCCTCCCACTTCGGAGCCTTAGAGTCGAGTGTGAACGGGTTCTTGCCCTCGTCAGCCAACAGCGGGTTGAAGCGCCAGAGGTGCCAGTAACCGCAATCAACAGCGAGCTTCTCCTCGTTCTGTGAGCGACCCATACCGCCCTTACGCTTCAGACCGTGGTTGATACACGGAGCGTAAGCGATGATGAGTGACGGACCTG